>Ga0233399_1000596_pt1 | contig 13620 bp, 5 predicted proteins | sample 43DmetaG_FD_182698 | JGI IMG/M metagenome (GOLD analysis project Ga0233399, IMG submission 182698) | Seawater microbial communities from Monterey Bay, California, United States - 43D | ecosystem: Environmental > Aquatic > Marine > Coastal | place: USA: California | collected 2016-11-08 | reverse complement strand
TTTAATAAAAAAAGGTCAATTTAAATTGCCCTTTTTTTATTAAAATACTATACGATTAGTTTTTTTCTTTAAAATGTACTATATATTCTAAACTTTGTTTTAAAATATACCATAAATCCTATTCTTAATAATGATTATTTTATTATATATAATTTTCATTATAATCTATAAATTTTTATGGATAATATTCAAAAAATGCTTAAATAATAGATATTTAAGAACAAAATCCATCTTATTTCTATGTATTATAACCTACTAAATTTAGTAGAAAATTAAATTATTCTTTATAAGTTTAAATAATGTTTTTATATTTTTATTTATATGAAATATTATCTTTAAATGCCTTTTAATATATTATATTACTAAATTTAATACTTAATACTATTTTTTATCATGTTTATTTTACATGATAGTTGTTTCATTATTTATTACTTTTATTTACTCGTAATCTGATATATCTATTGTTTTTTTATTTTATTAATTACCCATCACTATTCTTTATAAAAATAGTATAATAATTAGTAAGTTATAATATCGTTAATTTTTAAATTTTATAATAACATTTATTTTTCATATAAATCAAATTATTGTAAAAAATTCAATAAATAAAACACACAATGCAAGTAATATCATCACAATAATTTTCAGAATTTTACCAATTTTTTTAAGCTGTTAAAGCAAGCTATTCTGCTGCTTTTTATGGATCTTATTTATTATAAAATTTCTATACTATGTCTTATACCTTTATTATTTATCATATACTTAATAATCTTCTAATTTATCCCATATTCCGTCTGATGCCAAAATTATAATCATATCTGAACTTATATTTTCTTCAATTATTTCTGTAAAATATTTATGATACCAGGCTCTGCTGTAATTCCACAAGTTTTTCCAACTGTATCTCCCATAGATCTAGTCATTGCTAATCCTGGAGTATCTTCAGCTTATATCCAAACTCTTAAAGGACCTGATTCTTAATCGTAATAATCTATATATGTTAGTTGGTTAAACTTAACCTTATACTATGATATGTTTACACAATTAATTTATAAATTTATAAATTTAACTTCTAGTAAACTTATCACATATAAAATCATTATTATAATTTTACTTTTAGTTTTTTTTACTCTGCCATTATTTTGTAATATTCTTGCATATTCACTTTTTACATAAGGTGTGTGATCATTTGACAATTATTTGATTTAGTTCTTTTTTATTATAATAGCTCTTGAATCTCCAACATTTGCGCAATATATCTTTGAAAATTTATGATTACTTTATTATCATCTATAAAAATAGTAATAGCTGTAGATCCACTTAGATCACTTTTTATATCTTTTCTTAATTCTATGATTTTTTAAGTCTTAATAAATGCTTATTAAAAACTTAGATTCACATTTTTTTTAGAAATTTAATAATTTTTAAAATAAGCTGGTAAAAAATCTTTACAAGCCTTACTCACATAGTCACCATCATCCCCATGTCCATCAAATACACAAAATAAATTATAATTACTTTACAATTGTTCTGCAAAAAAGCTATCTTAATTAGTATTTATTTGATTATCTTTATTTTTTCCAGCTAATGATTATACTCCATATTTTATAGTATATTTTTATAAATTGTCCTCTTTTATAGATAAATTTTTTTTTCTTATTTTCTATATAGTAACATTTATCTTTTCCTATATTTTAGTCGTTATATTTTCATTCTAAATAAATTCAATATACTCTCCCTAAATTTGGTATATTCTCTTAACTTTTAGCACAATTTTCATCTTTTTTTAATTTGTTTAACTGAATTTATTCGTTTGAGTAAGGTTTGGCTAATGAATTTTTCAATTCAATAGGCTTAATTTTTTCTTGACTAGAAATTAAATTTAAATTTAATTTAATTCTTTTAATATTTTAATTATCATAAACAATACGTTTTATTTACATTTAAAAACTATGTTGTGTCTTTTTTGGTTGTTGAAGATTATCTTTACTTAAGCGAATTTTATTTTAAAATCATAGTTGATTATAATTTATAAAAAGATATTATTAATAATATTTGAGAAATTGTAGTGAACTTTAATTATAAAATAAATAATATTCCTATAAAACAATCAAAATTCATTAATCTTACAAAAAAGACACAAAATAACATTTATTTTATCTTTAAATTCTTCAGAAACATATTTTCTTACAATATATAAAGTCTTTTCTAAACTTTCCATATCATATTTTAGCAGTGTATCTATACTATCAATATTTGTTAAAACCAGAATTATATCTAATGCCTTTTTTTATTATATTTACTGTTATTATTTCATCTATTGGATCCACTAATTTTGTAAAAAAACATTCTGGAATTTATATATATGATTTTATCTTTTACACCATTTCTTCATCTTTTTTATCTGTCATTATTTTTGAATTCTCTAACACACATATTATGTAACGATTTAAATTATCAATTATTTCATTCTTTAATTAATTTGATTAATATAATTAAATTTACATTATTGTCTAAGAATATATTTTTGACATCTTCTTATTCATATTCAAAAGCAATATTTCTTATAGTTTTAAGACATCCAACTCTTCGTTCTTTATTTAAATCAAAAATGAATTTATAAGTATTATTTAAGATATTTTTTTTCTAGATGATAATAGTTCTTCCATTTTCATTTGCACTCAAATTAGCTAAAATATTTCCAAAATTATTAGTAAGTTCATATAATTCAGGTCTGATAAAAGTTTCAAACATAATACTAAAATTAATTCCCTTTAATTTAGAATATATGATACTTTATGTTCAGGTTAAGATAATTGCAAACATTGTGAAATTCCAGGTGGATATTGTGTTAAATTCGATAAAATTAAATATTTTAGATTTATAACTAATTATATTTATTCTTCGATATCATATTTCTATTCATTTATATTTTTCTAAATTTGAATGAAATCTTCTTTGACAGCATCAATCAATCTTGATACTCCATTCAATTCTATTAATCTCTCACAAAAACTATAATCTTATGTAAAATTTATCAAATTAGATAAACAAGTAGATTCCAATGTTTCTTCTTACATTAATCTTAATAATAATTTCATTATCTAAGTTCCATTAAATAAATTTCTTTATTCATCCTCTTATGAAAACTATAAAACTATCATTAATGCTTATTTTCTTATTTCTAATTTTGGATTCTATAATAACTCTATCAAATCTTTTATTGTCTCTTAATCTGCCATTTTAGATTTTTAATCTATTTATAAAATCTAATTTTTTATTTTATAAAAAAGCATAATTAGAAAAGTTATTAAACAAATTAATGTTATTGAAAATATGTTTATATATTTTTACAAAAAATAAAAGGTTAATTTTAAAATAATTATTAAATAAAAATTATAATCAATTTGAAAGTAAGATTTTGAGATTTTCCCAAAATTCAAAATATTTATGAACTTCAAATGATTTATGTTATATTTCAATAAATTGATAAACTTATTCTAGATAAATTTCATTTTAAATTTGATTTAACCCTAATGATAAAAAAAAAACCATAATCATGATTAGTAATGATGGCTTAAAAATCATCTAAATAGCAAAAATCTTAAGAAATTTTGAGTTTTATAGATTATTTATACACAATATCTAATAGATATGATTTTTTGCTTAAAATGAAATTGGTTATATGTATTAAATTATCTTAATAGATGTCTTCATTAATTATTGTATATTCTTTAATAATTTATTTAAGTATGGTTTAAACTCTAATTATCTATATTATAATTAGGATACACTTTAACTAAAATAATCTTAGCTTCCACAATCATCTTACACTAAATATTTACAAACTTTTATAATTTATATATTAACATGCATCACATAGTTCTTCATCTTATAAGTCAAATGGATTATTTTTAAAACAATTTATCAAATCGTTTACAAAATATACTTATTTATTTCTTTAAGGCAAATTACTCATTATTTCTATATATGGTATTCTTTAATACATTAAATGGTATTTTAAATAATCACCTATATTTTCTATTAATTATTTATTTATTGGCAACTTTTTCTTAAAAAATGCTTATAAATTTCTTTTTTATTTATCATGATGTGATACATTGTTCAATTTACTTCTAAACATTATTGTTGATTTTAATTTCTTCTCATTTTATTATAATTCATTATTTTTTGTATCATATATTTATAATTATGTTATCAATTAATTATTTATTTTTCTTTCTTTTAAAAGATCATTCTTTTAATTATTAGTTATATTTTAAAAATTATTACTTATATTATTTCAAAATCATCTTTGTATTTTTCTAATTCTTCAATTTTTTCCTATTTATGTACTTTTTAATCAATCATATCTGCTAATTAAAATTTTAATTATTTCAATTATTTCATTTATGAATTAATTTGATTTTATTATATAAATTTATAAGTCATTTTACTTATTTCTTATTTATCTTTTTATCTAATCTTTTATTAAAATTTATATTTATCATTTTATTCTGATTTTATATTATATTAAAACAACATTTAAGAATACTTAATATTAATTTATTTGATTATTTAATCTTTTTCTATAATTTAACTTTATTATTCTAATATTATTTAACTTTATTAATTTAATATATTCTAATTATTTTCACTTAATCCTTCAATTTTAATAAAATCTTAAAATTTTATCAATTATCTCAATCTTTTTGTTTCATCTTATAAATTTTAATTTTATATTTAAATTTCTTAAAATTTTGTTATATTAACTTTCTATTTCATTTCATTTATTGTTGACTATAATTCTTTTATAAAATCATTTTTTTATTTAATTTCTCTTTAAAAATTTTATTATAATGATAATTTTTTGTAATTTTATTATGAATCTTCAACATTAAACTTTTTATTAAAATCATCATGAATTTAAATTAATTTTTAATTTTCAGCCTATAAAAAGAATATGTTATACTTCTAAAATTTTGATTTTTGTTTTGAATAATAAATTATCATAATTCAGTTTATTATTTAAAGTTCGAATTTATTATAGTTTATGTTATAATTATTCCTTTTTAAAAATAATTTTATACTAAATCATCTGAAATATAAGATTTATTTTAAGAATTATTTGAAAATTAACTTTTTATTCTAATTTTATGTTTTGGTGAATAAACTTTATTTATTATACTTGTTTGGTTTTATTTGCTAAATGACAAAGTTTTTTATCTATAATCTTATTTATAAAATAAACTTTTATGCATTTCTAATTAATATTTATATTAAATTTGAATATGTCAAAAATTGATTAATAAAATAAGAATCTTGATGAAATAAAATAACTAATAGACAATAAAAATGATAAATAAACTAAGGATGAAAAAATATAACAATTATAAGGTAAATCATCAGAATATTAATTGACTAAAAATTAAATGGATATTAAAAGATATCTAATTTTAGAGTAAATTTATAATATAAAAGTGATTCCAATTACTAAAGATATATTACTTTATTAGATAAATTAGATTCTGAATTAAAATTAAAATCATGTAGCAAACATGATTATATGCAGTGGTTAAAAGAATATTAATAAGTAGTTTTATTTTTTATAGAAATTTTAAATAACTTAATTATTGATAAATTAAGTTTGCACATAATTAGAAGTTGATTAATTTAAAAGATATAGTTCAATTTATAAAAGAATTTAAATTAGTTAATAACAGGATTTCTAGTGTTTTATTAAGCATACTTTATAAATAATTTTTTAAAATTAGTAAGTTGACTGTATTAATATTATATTAAGATGATTAAGATAATGATAAAGAAAAAGAAGAACTTGAGAATTTATAATAAATTGAATTATAAAGAAAATAAATATATTCTTAAAATTAGTAATAAGAGTAATTAAATAAAAAACTAGAAGATCAATAAGTATCATTTATTATAATAGTGCAAATTATAACTTATCTCTCATTAATTAAATTTTTAAATTGATATAAATGTAGGATTCATGAATATTGTTTTAGCAAATCAATAAATATTCTAATAATTTAAAAAACAAATCAAAATCTACGGGTAAATTCTTGAAGATAAATATGAAAATAATAAAAAAAACTCATAATATAAAACACTATAATCTTAAATTTAAAAAGATTTATAAGGTATTATAACTATATTTTTAAAATCAAATTTATAAAAATCACTATTTTTTAATAGAATTATTGACAAATTGCTAAAATTCATTTAAAGAATACAAAAAAAATTATGAAGTATTTAAATAAACGAGTACAAAAAATGAAAGTTATAAAAAGTTACAATAATTTGATGAGACTCAAATCCATGAAAATTATAATGTGATTTTAAAAGAGCACTAAAAAAGTATGCCAGGTGTAACAAAAAGAGTAAATTAAATAGATTTAAATAAAACATTGAAGCATTTAGTATTTGTAATAGATATATATATATAAAGAATTTATAAGAAGTAAATAAAACGTAATAAAAAGCCATAAATGTTGAAGAAGAGTTGTAATTTTCTTTAGAAGAATATCTAAATGGGGATAAAGAAAAATAGGATTTAGATAAAATGAAAGAAGATAAAAAAAAATCAGCATTAAAGGCAGCAACTTAACTAACTAGATAATTTAGAAAGAATAATTAAACATTAAGTGATATTAAAGTAAAATTGGTAAGTACTTAAAGTTAAGTAAATTATATTAAAATAAGACTGAATCATTTGAAGATTAAAATTTAGTGAGTTAAATGGCAAAATAAGAAAAAGATTAAGCATTTATTTAATCTTTATATGTATAAATATAGACTTTAGAGAAAGAAAATAAAGAAAATAGAGAATAATAATATTTAGCAACCACTGCAAATCAAAGAATTATTAATCAAAATGTATAATATTAGTTTTTAAAGGAAAAAATGAAAAAAAACTATGAAGATTAATTATAATAAGCTTAATTTAAGATTAATTCATTAGAAAAATAGAATGATCTTTAACAAAATTAACCATCTTCTTCTAATTATTAATAAAAAATATTAGTTAAGTAATTAGAAGAAAAAGTTAAATAATTATAAAATAATAATAATGATCTTTATTATGAAAATGCAGATAGTTAGGATTAACTAATTAAATTATAAACTAAAATGCATTCTGTAGTTAAAAAATTGATGGATAATAAAATCAAAATTGACGATGAAGTCATTATCTTTTTTATTTAGGATTTATTAAAACAATTAGAACCATAAAAAGAAGAAAATAAAATTGAAAACAATAAAATTGCTAAAATTTTTGTAAAAAGACTAAATTAATTTGAAGTTGCTAAATTGCAATAAGATGTTTTAGAATATTAAGATGAAATAAAGTAAGTTAAAGATGATAGATTACTTTTATTATAAAAAATAGATACTTTAGAATAATAAATTGAGGATCAAATTAATAATGATTCATAAAATAATTCATAATTAGAATAATCTTAAATTTTAGAATAATCTCTCGAAATTTAAGAAAATAAATAAAATGCTGTAATAGTAAGTGAAAAACAAAGAAAATCAATAGAAAAAAAATCAATAGATAAAAAATCACTAGAAAAAAAATCAGTAGAAAAAATAACAAAAAAAGTTGTGAAAATACTTCAAAGTAATGTAAATAAAAAAGTTATTAAAATAAATCAAAATAACAAAAACATTCAAAATAATTAAAATATTTAAAATAAAGTAAATTTTAATATATTTTAGAAATAAGAAAAAATAAGATAATCTAGCTAATTTACATAGAATAATTAAAATAAAGAAACAATTGGTGATTTAAATAATGATTTTATTTAATATGATTAGATTCAAGTATTAAATAATAAAATTAATGATTTAGAAGTATAAAATGATGAAAAAAAATAAAAAAATGAATAATTATAATTAGAAAATTAATAACTTTTATAAAATATTTAGAAAATTAAAAATGAGTAAAATAAATTCATAGAACTCACTTTATTATGAATTCTCGCAAAGAGTGTTTATATTATTGTGAGTATTATGTTTTATAATTATTTTAGAAAATTAGATGTGTAAAAACTTATTGATCAAAAAGATAATATTATTAATAATTAAAAAAGAAATTTTGATGAAAAAAATTATAAATCTAATCAATTGAATTAAAACTAATTAAAAGAAACAAATAGTAAAAATCAAATATAATCAAATTTAAAATAAGTTCACGTTTAATAAAATATACAATAAGACTAAAACTATAATGATAACTAGAATGATAACTAGAATGATAATTAGAATGATTAGAATGATTAAAATAATTAAAATTAATAAAATGATTAATAAAAAAATATGAAAAATAATTTCTTCTGTAACAATAGTTAAAGTTCATTACAATATAATATTGATCAAGAATTTTTATCACCTAAGATAAATAAAATACCTTTAAATATGAAAGTTTATAATTAAACAACTAGAAATGCATAAAGTAGTAAAAACCTTCATAGAAATTAATCAAGTAAATAATATGATTTTAGATAAAATTTCAAACTCATAATAAAACTTTTTTAATTGTAATAAAAAATAAATAACTAAGAAAAGTAAGGATATTAATGATGATTATTTTGAAGTATTTCATTTATTTACAGACATATGATAATGATTTAAATAATCTAAACTAAAATCTTAAATATTATGATAATTAATCATCCAATAAACAATCTATGAGCACAAGATTAAATACTTTTAAAAGTGATTAAAATAATATAAATGCTAAAAATCTTTACTAATAAAACCAAAATCTTGCCGGAGAAATTGTTCTTGAATTTTTACAAAATCAATAATTAGAATAATATCTATAAGAAAATGAAATATCTACTAATGATAAAACTTTATAATGTAATTTATATCATAATATATAATATTAGACAATATTTAATTATTATATAGTAATTCATAAATATATTGATAAATTTAAAAAACCATAGGAATAACCATAAAATTTACAAGAAATACTTAAAATAGATGAAGAAGATGTATTAATATAATAAAAAATAGAATTAAAAGTCATCATTATAGATTATAACAAATCAGAAAGCAAATTTTATAAAATAGAATCAACAACTATTATAAACATTTTAAAGATCATAAAATCAAGACGAAATATTATAAGAAGTAATGTAAGGAGAATTTGCATAAAAAATATTAAAATGCAAAGATATTAATTCTTTATAAGGATTTGTTCATTTAATTAAAGTTATTGATTAATAACATAGAAACTGTCAAGTATAATATGTTTTATAAAGCTTGCTGATAATTAGGATATTTGTCTACATTTATAAAGGTTTTATGAAAGAATGGGATTTGTTTAATCAAAAAATACTAAAAAATCAATTACTTTATAGAAAAATGCTATAAAATAGCTACCTATTCTTAAAAAAAATTTATTGAATATTTTATGATTTTAATATATAAATTTCACAAATGTTTTGATTCATTAATTTTATCAGATTTTTAATTGAGCCATAAGTTTTAAAGAGATTCTAAATCTTAGAAATTTTTTATAGAAGAATTAGTTTATTATTAAATAGTGGAATTATTGGGTGAAATTGATTTACTTTAATTTTGAAATTATTCTTATCTAAGTAAAGTCTGCTATAATAATTTGATTTCTTGATATCTAAAATTATAAAAAAAAACTATTATTTAGAGATTTCATCCTAATCTAGAAGTTATTTATCCTTATTTGCTATGATTTATTTTAATTCATAAAATTTTGATTCTAAGTTTTAAAATTGTATAATTAAAGTTTAGTTCTTTAATTATTATATTTACATTTTATATATTGTTTTAATTAAATTATTAATTCAAATTTATCTTATTGTTAAGCTATTAATTTTATAATTAATCTTTCTATTAAAACATATTTAACTCTTTTTCTTATTATAAATGAAATATATATTTCTCTAAATTTTATTTCTCTTATAAAAATTTCTATTCTCTTTACATTGCTTCTTATTATATCGTAAACTACTCATTCTTCAAGACTTCTACTTACTCAAGTATAAACTTTTTTTATATGGAAAATTATTTAAATTACTAATCAGATTTTTCAAGTTTTTCTTTTTAATATTAATTCTATTGCTATAATTAGTTTATTTAAGCTTTTAATTAATTCGCAATTAATAAAATTTATTAATTTTAATCAATCAATTCTAAAACTTATTGATCATCAATTTCATCTTATTTTTATATATTAAAAGATTACATCATTTTAATTTATGTCTATAATTCAGCACATTCTAAACATTTATAATTTTCTTAAGATAAATTCAATTAATTGGATTATATACTACTTTTATTTTTAGGCACTTTTAAATATTATTCATCATATTTAATTTATTATTTTGGACTAATATTTTAAAAACTTATTCTTTTATTGCAACTTGTTGATAACGAATATTTTTTTTAACTCTAAAAATTCAAATTCTATTATTATGGACTTGTATTCTATTATTATGCACTTATATTTTTCTATTACATATATATTTCCTTATTTTATGGAGTCAGTTATTAACCTTATAATATATAATACATTTTTTATATAAAACTTAATTATAAAGATATATATCTTTTTTATTATAAAATCAATCGATTTTAGTAATAATTTATTAATTTTTTATTTATATTAAGTATTCAATAATTCTCATTTTCAATATTGATTTATCAAAATTTATTTAAGAATAATTCTTAATGAAAATACATGACACAGTTAAAATTTGATAATAGAGTCTTTACTTTTGCAAGTATAACTCGTTAGTGATGATATTTTTGATATGATGATAGTATATTTAAATAGAGCAGAAGGAAAGGAATTAATTCCAAAAGTTGAAGCTATTTTTAATTTTTAAATAAAATTATTTTTATAAGGACTTGTTATAAAAAACTTTTGTTATTGATTCAAAATTATTAATAAGGAAATTTGATATCTATATATTATAAGGTTTATATTGGATAAGATAAAACAATTCTATATTTACAATTATTGATTCTGATTTTGAGAAAATATGTATTTGAACATTAAACCCATAAAATGTTTTTGTTTAAGGATAAATTAAAGGATATAAGCCACTTTATTAACTTTAGAATCATTTCCAAAACGAACTGCTGAAAATAGAGTTAAATTATGATTTATATATTTATATAAATTAATTATGAAATCAATATTTTTTTAAGATGATAAGGCTTAATAAGAATTCAATAATGTTTAGAAAAATTAAGCAAAATAATATTTTGATTATAGACAGAATTATTATAACAATAAATAGCAATAAATATAAAATAAATAAGATAAAGATATAAAAGGATATACACAATTATATTAGAATTTATAAAAATAATATAAAGAATTTAAATAAGATTCTAAAGTTGATAAATTTGAATCAATTTTTGATTATGAATAAATTGATTAACATTAAATAGAATAATAAAGACAAAAATACTATGATAATTTTATTTTAAATTATTAGGATATTCCATAATAAGATAATATATAATAAGAAAATTAAGAATTTTATATAGATAATATTTAAGAAATAAATTAAGAATAAGATGAAGAAATAGATTTTATGAAAATAATAAATAAAAATAAGAGAATTTAGTATTAAAATGATATAAATTATGTATAATAATAAATTGAGAATTTGGATTAAATATAGTAAGTTACACCAAAATTAAAATGCAATAATTAGTAAATATTAGAAAAAATATCACCTGTAATTTACAATAGTTATATGGTATATTTTGATGAGATATTTGATTTATTAATAGACGATATATTAATTGATGAAGTTATATTATAAATATTAATTAAGTAAATTAAAGGTTCATTATTTGAACAGTTTAGAAGAATAAAAAGATCTTAATAATTAAGAACAAATTAAACTTGATATTGAAATTAAAGATAACATACCAGATGATTTATTATTAGCTTTAGAAAATTTATAACTTTATTTAGATAACTGATCATTTTATTTAAAATTAATTCATTATTTTAAAAAGAATATTTTCAATATAATTCTTAATTTACAAAATATTTTAAATGGAATTTAATTTATGTATATATCAAATCATACTATGCTTTATTAGCTATCAAATGTAAAAGATATAACCAGATCCTTACATGGTTCATAAATTTATATAAATAGGATGAAACTTTTCATATAAATTAAACAAATAGTTTTTAAAATGGAATTTGGGAATATGATCCAAAGATAACAACGCCTCCTGGTCTTTATATTATTAATTTAATATTTTTGAAAATAAATATGATATCAAATTTATTTGTTTGTAGGTAATTAAATACGTAATATTTAAAAAAATAAAAGATTTTTATATGGAAATATTTCATTATATCTATTATACTTGATATTTAAAAAAGAGAAAAATAATAGCAAATAATCTTTAGATAAAGCAATTTTTTTCATGTTAATACCAACAAATTATTTCTTTTTGTTTTTATACTACACTGATTAAATTGCAGTAACATTTATATTACTAGCTTATTATAGTGTAATTATATTAATAAATTTTCAATAATTTAATTAAGAATTTAAATAACAAAAAATTATTGTTTTTCATAAGTAGCTTTTTGAGTATTACTATACGTTAAACAAATATAGTTTGGATATTTTACATATGCTTATAAGATTTTATTAAAGATAATAAAAACTATTTTTAAAATTAAGATGCTAGAATCTCTATAAGAAATCAACATTAATAATATATTACTCTAATTTATCAAAAAAAATATCAAATTATCAAAAAATATTTTGGATAACTTATTATTGCTATATTATTTATTGTATGCGTTAAAATCAATGGAGGCATCGTTTTAGGAGATAAAGACAATCATAAACCTATTTTTCATTTAAATTAAGTAAATTAAATTAAATTTTAGATTCTATATTTATTTTCATTTTGCTATTTGTTTTTACCAATTTCAATATTAGAATATTATCAACTTTTTATATCCTATTATAAAATATTTTCTAATAAAAATTTATTAATCTTGAATATTGGAATTTATATTGTAATGTTCATAATAGTTTATTTTTTTACGTAAATATTAATATTACATAAAGGTATTTCCATGATTTTATATTATCTGATAATAGACACTATACTTTTTATATCTACAAATATTTTTATAAAAGATATTGGTTTTAATTTGCAATGTGTCCAATATATGCATTTTCTTTAAAAAGTATAATAATGTTAGTTATAAGTAAATTTTTGATATATAAAGAATCTAAAGAGAAATATTTCTAGTTTTTAGCATGGTTTTTTTGCTGTTTTATTGCTTTAGTACCATCTCCATTAATAGAATTTAGATATTTTACCATACCATTATTATTTTTAAATCTTATGATTGAAAATAAATAGGATAGATTACTATGGAAAAATCAAATTATTCTATATATAGCTAATTTAACACTTTTTTATATATTTTTTTATAAAACGTTTAAATCTCCCGATAATCAAAATATTATATGTAGATTCATGTTTTGATTTATTAAATGTATATTTAATTTATAAATATCATTTTTGATAATTAAATTATATCATTTTATT
>Ga0233399_1000592_pt1 | contig 13653 bp, 16 predicted proteins | sample 43DmetaG_FD_182698 | JGI IMG/M metagenome (GOLD analysis project Ga0233399, IMG submission 182698) | Seawater microbial communities from Monterey Bay, California, United States - 43D | ecosystem: Environmental > Aquatic > Marine > Coastal | place: USA: California | collected 2016-11-08 | reverse complement strand
CGATGCCCATTGCTTTTGATACTAAAATAATATCGTCATCTCTACTTCCAGATGGAATATCAACTGATTCAACGATACCTGTAATTGTAGTTTTGCCAGAATTATATAAATCAGTTATTGTTTGCCTTGCCGCAACAACTCCGTGTTCTGGTGAACTAAATCTAATATATGTACCAGCAGTACCGGTCGTACCGTCGAAAGGTATATCAGAACTCCTAATCATCATAGGATTATTATAAATTTGATTTAGTGGTTGACCCGCCGCCATGTTACTTCATCCCATCGATATTTGTTTTGCTAGGTATTTTGATTGTTTTGCCAACTGAGAAATCTCTTATTGGGTCTTTGATAATGTCTGGGTTTCTTTGTGCAAACACCCACCAATACTTTGCAGTTCCATATAATTCATAACTGCATAAATCAGGACGTTCATCAAAGTTTTGTGGTATGATATAATCTTCGTCATATGGGTCTTTAAATATAAAACGCTTTTTAAGTATATCTAAAACTTGATTGTTGATAATTGGAGTTTTACTCCAAGGTGATTTAATATCATACATAACCGTCATTCCTTAATTTGCCTTGCATATAATCTCTAACACTAAAATTCTCTCTAACATCTTTAGGAGCATATGTAGTTGATAATGATAATACAAATGTGTTCATTACAGGTATTCGTACAATTCCTCCTGTAGACTTAGAGTTGTATTCTAAGTAGTCAATATCCGAATCTAAGTTCCATGCAAAATCTCTTATCATACATGGTACTGCTGTATATAATCCATGTGCATAAAAACGCAACACAGGAGGTGGGAGTCCAGGACTACTATCTTGACCGAAATTCATTTTCATAGCACTTCTAACCCACAATCCTGCCTTTACTATATACTCTGCTTGTTCTTCACTTCGTACTACCATAGGCGCAGTAATGTTAATTTCAACGTTTTGTCCACTTTCAAATGCACGTTGTTGAAAGTTATTATGAGTAAGTGCATATTCTGAATAGTTTGCACCTTGCATCGATGATACAGTAGGAGTGTACGGAAAGTTTAGTATATTATCTTTCAGACCAGCCAAAGAAAGTCTGCCACTTGGGTCCCAGAGTCTAACTGGTTGTTTAGTTTCATATGGATTTGCCATGAATCTCTCCTAGTAAATTATAACAGTATTTATCGCCACATTAACTACGAACTTTTTAAGATAAATACTATAAAGAAGAAAGGACTTGACATTGAGTTTTAAATAGTGTAATATAGTACTAATTCAGGAGAAATAAACTATGGCAAGAAGACAAAACTATCTTAATAATAAAGATATGTTAAAACAAATTCACATTTCAAAGGCAAACTATTCATGGTTTGTTGACCGAGAGATGCATCATCAACATGATATTATCTTGTATAGTACAGACGAAATTTCAGAATCCGTCGAACAAGCAAGACAAAATCGTGCAGACAGATTGCAGAAACTGGCTTGGGATGCGAATGAAGATAAAAAGAAGAAACAAGTAGATTTTTTAGTAGACCCTACTTCTTTCTCAGAAGAACAAATAGTATTCAGAGTTATGACTTTCGAACATATTCCAGATGAGCCTGGAAGAAAGCAGAACCCAAAAACTATTGCAGACACTAAAGTTAAACTAAATTTCCCACCATTCAAACACTACACTTATGTAGATGGCGTTATTAAAGAAGTGGGATATTCGCATCACAACAGCGATAAAGAATTTGATTTAAGAACAGGTAAAATTACAGCGACATTGGCAAACATGTACATCAAACTAGTAGAACGTTATTCACAACGTGCTAACTGGCGTGGTTACACATACATTGATGAAATGCGTGGACAAGCATTGTTACAATTGACACAGATTGGTCTTCAATTTAATGAAGATAAATCAGATAACCCATTTGCATATTACACAGCCGCAGTAAACAATTCATTTACACGTGTTCTAAACATTGAAAAGAAAAATCAAGGTATCAGGGACGACTTGCTAGAAAAAGCAGGTCAGGCACCGAGTTGGACTAGACAATTAGAACATGAGATGAAATCACAAGAACGTTGGCAAAAAGTCATTAAGGCTAAGATTACCGATGATGTGATACCTACTGAAACAATCAAAGAGATTTACGCTGATAATGACTAATAATTTATTTAAAAGAGCGGCCTGTTTTACCGACATTCATTATGGAATGAGGAACAACGCAAAGCAACACAATGAAGATTGTGATGGGTTTGTAGAATGGTTTATCGATGAAGCAAAGAAGAAAGACTGTGATACATGTATCTTTCTTGGTGATTGGCATCACAATCGTGCTAGTCTTAATATTTCTACAATGAAATATAGTTTAGACGGTTTACGAAAACTAAGTGCCGCGTTTGAGAAAGTTTATGTTATCTTAGGTAACCACGATTTATTTTACCGTGAAAGCCGTGATGTAAACTCTGTAGAATTTGTCGAAGAACTAGAGAACGTTGTTCTAGTCAGAGACAAACTAGTTGAAGGTGACGTAGCCATTGTAAGTTGGTTAGTTGGCGAAGAATGGAAGAAAGTACCAAAGATTAAAACAAAATATATGTTTGGTCACTTCGAACTTCCTGCGTTCAAACTAAACGCAATGGTAGAAATGCCAGACCACGGTGGTCTTAAAGGCAACATGTTTGCTAACCAAGATTACGTATTCACCGGGCATTTTCACAAACGTCAAGTCAGAGACAATGTGATTTATATGGGGAACGCCTTCCCTCATAACTTTTCAGATGCATGGGACGATGACCGAGGATGGATGTTCCTCGAATGGGACAAAGAACCAGAGTTCTTTGCTTGGCCTAATGCACCGAAATACAAGACTATTACATTGTCCACTTTATTAGATGAACCAGAGAAGTATCTATTGCCTAAAACAAGCGCAAAGATTTCTTTAGACATCGATATCTCTTATGAAGAAGCAAACTTTATTAAAGATACTTTCGTAGAAACATACGACCTACGTGATGTGACACTTGTACCTGTAAAAAATACAGAACACGAAACTGATACAGGTGTAGATTTACATTTTGAAACAATCGATGAAATTGTTGTATCACAGTTAGCATCATTAGATGATAATGGTAGTTTTGACCGAAACGTACTAATTGAGATTTATAATAGTCTCTAGCAATATGAAAAAAATACTGATTACCGGAAACCGTAACTATGGACTTTGTCAGGCTATTTGTGACCTTTTTGATACTATGGATGATATGCGTTACGATACTGCTAGTCGTAGTACCAATTTTCATTTAGATAGACATGATGAACAAGTTCGACTAGCCCAACATTTTATTGATGGAGATTATAATGTTTTCATCAACTGTTCTGCTATTTGGAAGTTTCATCAAGTTATGATAGCAGAAGAAGTATATAATAAGTGTAATGATAATAACAAAATTGCACATATTATTAATATTGGTTCAACCGCAGATACAGGTGTAAAAGGCAGAACATGGCGTTATCCTACAGAAAAGAAAGCATTAAAGGCATATAACAGAGACTTGACGTATATGACTATGGGTGGTTCAAATGTTAAAAGCACATTGATATCATTCGGTAGTTTGACTACTCCTAGTGTTATGAAAAAGCATCCAGATAGAGAGTTAATGGATGTAGAGTACGCCGCACAACTAATTTTGTGGTTGCTTTCTCAACCAGAATATGTTAATATAAATGAATTATCGGTAGACCCTATACAGATGGGTCATTTTGCCAGGGAGAGGAATAAGTTTGTTAAAGATTAAGAATATAACAGTACGAAATTTTATGAGTGTCGGTAATGTCACTCAAGCCGTAACATTAGAACAAGATAATCTAACACTTGTGCTAGGTAATAACTTAGATTTAGGTGGAGATGGTTCTCGTAATGGTACAGGTAAGACTACACTAATTAATGCATTGTCATATGGATTATACGGCAATGCTCTTACTAATATTCGTAAAGATAACTTAATTAATAAAACAAATGGCAAAGGAATGCTTGTCACTATTGATTTCGAATACAATGGAAGTCAATACCGAATTGAACGTGGTCGTAGACCTAATGTCTTTAGATTCATCAAAGACGGGATTGACTTAAATGATTCACATGATGCCGCTCAAGGCGAAATGCGTCAAACACAAACTGAACTTGTAGATATTATTGGTATCTCACATGCAATGTTTAAACATGTTGTGGCTCTAAACACATACACAGAACCGTTCTTATCATTACGTGCCGCAGACCAACGTGAATTAATTGAAGAACTTCTTGGTATCACTGAACTTTCTAAGAAAGCAGAAAAACTTAAAGAAGCAATCAAAACAACTAAAGACCAAATCAAAGATGAAGAATACAATCTTAAGTCTGTAGAAGATGCAAACTCTCGTATTCTAAAATCTATTAAAGATATTGAACGCAGACAACGTATCTGGAATGAAAAACATGACACTGAACTTTCTGAACTTGAAACAGGTCTTGATGCGTTATCGCATGTAGACATTCAAACAGAAATTGCAAATCACCAAGCATTAATTACATACAACGAACAATCTACTAAATTAACCGAAGCAAAACGTTGGATTACAAGTATCGAAGCAGATGATGAGAAACAAGAAAGTCTAATTTCAAAATTAAAAAATGAAATTAAATTACTTGAAGACCATAAATGTCATGCGTGTGGACAAGAATTACACGATGGTAAACAAGAAAAAATTCTTACATCTAAGCAAGAAACTATGAGAGAAGCATCAATGCAAATCTTAAGCAACAGTTCTCAATTAGCAGAACACTTAGAAGTAGTAAATGAAATTGGTGAACTTGGTGATAAACCTGCAACGTTCTATCAAAATCTTACAGATGCATACGAGCATCAAAATTCCGTAAAAAGTTTAGAGGAACAGATAGAAAAGATTAAGAATACAGAAGACCCTTATGCAGAACAAATCGAAGATATGCGTAATGGTCATTTAGAAGAATTAGATTACTCACACATGAATACACTGATTTCATTACGTGAACATCAGGAGTTTCTAATCAAACTATTAACGAATAAAGACAGTTTTATTCGTAAAAAGATTATTGACCAAAACTTAAACTATCTAAATTCACGTTTAGATTTCTACTTAGAGAAGTTAGGATTACCACATGATGTTAAATTCTTAAGTGACTTAACAGTAGAAATAACAGAACTTGGTAGAGATTTAGACTTTGATAATTTATCACGTGGTGAACGCAATAGACTTATCTTAGGTTTAAGTTGGAGTTTTAGAGATATATTTGAATCATTGTATAGTACAATTAATGTGTTATTTGTAGACGAATTGATTGACAGTGGTTTAGATACTAATGGTGTGGAAGCCGCATTAGCAGTTCTTAAGAAGATGGTACGTGAAAGAAATCGTAGCATATTCTTAGTTTCACACCGAGAAGAACTACAAGGACGTGTATCAAATGTTCTTAACGTAGTTAAAGAGAATGGGTTTACTAACTTCTCACAAGAAGATGAACCAGTTGACCCTGGAATCGAGTTGGACACAATTATTTAAAGGAGGTGAAAACCAATGAGCATACACGAACAAATTGTAGAACAATACGAAGCATACCTAAGCGAACACGAAGCGTGGGAAACAAAGGGTGTAAAGGCTGCGGCCGCTAGAGCAAGAAAGGCTTTAGGTGAAATTGGAAAACTTACGAAAGAAAGACGTAAAGAAATCCAAGAAAAGAAAAATAATATGTAAAAAATGTTCAAAAAGGTGTTGACAATTGTAATACTTTTGTGTTATAATTAATACATAATCAAAGACGCTAAGTGTCTCCTCTCAACCTCTCTCAACGAGGCGTCTAAGATTAGTTTCTCAACACAGAGAACAAAAAACTAAAAGCCCGGTTCTAGTAACTGGGCTTTTTTTATACATAAATACTATCAAGCAACGAAAGGAAATCACAGTGGCAAATCAACTATCAACAGAACGAATGGAAGAAATCGAAAGAGTTCGTAAACTAGCAGAAGACTTTAAGAAAAAGGGAGGCAAGATTACTGTCTGTGAAACCGGTGAAGTAACTGACCAAGGTAAGATTAGTTACAAATTTAGACGACCTCGACCTAAAGTAAAGAATGAACTTAAGTAAATTCCTAGAATGGTTCCAAATGATAACTGGTTGCACCGCGGCCGCCATTGTCTCCTTAAATCTAGGAGACGAATGGGTATTTTGGGCAATGGTGTTGTTTGTAATCAAAGATAGTATGATGGGCATTTTTGCATACATCAATAAGTATCCTGGCATAATTATGAGTAGTGCTATCTATGTTCCCATAGATTTAATTGGTGTCATACGTTGGTATTAGTTAGATAACATCGTTGTTTGCTTTTGGCATGTATACCATAAATACATGTATGAAGATATACTTAATCATTACTTTCGTTCTCATTAGTGGTTCAGAACAAATTATGCCACAGTTCCCACCAAAAGAGGTTACAACTATGGAGATTTGTGAACGTAAAAAAGCGGCAGCGGAAGAATACTTTACATATCAATTAGAGAATAAACCAGTTAAGTCTATAGCAGGATTTAACGTACAGTGCCAGGAAATAGAATCATAATTTTTTACTAATGCTTTCTAAGTATTCAGTTAATATTTTAGAACTTCCTACTCTAACATTAATAATCCCGTTGTAATATTCATCGGTTTCTAACACTCGTCGGTCAAACTGTTCTTTTGCTTCGACATAACTCAAAGCACCACGACTCGGACAGTAGTGTAGAATTTCACGCATAAACTTGTTGGGACCTAATTTTTTTACATCAGCAATTAAATGTTCAGAAGAACCCCAATAGTCTCGCCAATCACTCTCTTTAAACCCACGTCTTTTGTTTTTTCTTCCTTTAAGAGGTGGTTTCGTTGTTTTAAATCTTGCTAACTTCTTACCCACATACTTTCGGTTGTTTTCAAGATTCGTAATTAAATACACAAATCCCTCAACATCTTCGGGTAATTCATTTACCACTTCTCCGTTATATTTCCAATCGCTCATAGTATTCCATTTGTTTTATTCTAAAAGGTCTAAAGACCTAATTCCTTCATAAATTTCATTCGCTTTCGCTCAATCAATTTATTCGGTATTTCTTTTATATCTATAATATACTTATATATTCTATTATTATGGTATTATAATATTATCTTTTATACTTGTTCCGTTTAGAAGCCATAATTGCCCTGTTGCCAGGACAATAAAAAAATGGCGGAAACTTGTTCCTTGCTCATCAGCCTCTGTGTCTAAGTTAGCCTCCAGCAAAGGCGAGGTCGGTTGGCGATTCCCTCATCACTTAGTATTGCGTCTTTCGACCCAACGGCACACTATTCAACTCACACAGTTCAACTTGAATAATGCAACTAGATTGCCTAGTTCGGTTTGTACAAATGTACGGTATTCTCTGGTCATCCTAATATCCTTTAGAGATATGGATGTTTTATATTATAAACAGTCTTTTGTGGTTTACGAGAAGAATGTAGGAGTTCATCCCTACTAGTCTGAACGTATGTAGAATATACGCCCTCAATCCCGGAACGGCAACCCGCTCAACAGTCCCACTATATCGATTATATTAGTTTTCATATTAGTCCCCATTGTTGAGCCATATTAGTTATAAAAAGATGTATTAGTTTTATATTAGTTTTATATTAGTATTGTTAGATTATAGGCGTCCCAGCCTGTTTGCTCATTTCGAAATTCTCATTGACAATTTCGTTTAGATAGTCTATGTGACCTGCGGGCATTTCGTGTATTTCACTAATGCTAACCCCACCTCTCATATACCAACTTAACTTTAACATATTCTTATGTAGTTTGTCAAGTCTTTTTTGATATTTTTCTTGTTTTTCTGCAATTTCTTCTGGGCTGGCGTTAACCAACCAGCCTAAGAAAAATTTACAGGATTAATCTCAAGCGTTATTTCGTCTTTATGTCCACAATCAGCACATGTAAATTCAAACTTTGATAAATCGTCAGGCTTTTTGCTTAACTCTTTTACTTTACTTTGAATTGTCTTTACAATAGGTGCAGGGATATCATTTAGAAATTGTCTAATTTCTTCTTCATCAACCACATCACCTTCTGGTGTTTCTATTCTAGCAATAGACGTTGTAACTAAATCAATATTCTGAATTGCAACTTTTCTAAAGCCGTCTGAAAAAGTCTTGGCTAAAGTTAGTTCGTCTTCTTCTTCATTTACTGATTTACGAACACTTTCAAGTATTCGTCTTTGTTCAACTTCCATTAATGCTAAACGTGTTATGCTTTCAATTTTTGCTGGTTGAACGTGAATTTTTAAATCATCGAATTCAATCGGTTCAACTTCTGAGATATCAGGGAATTTATCTAATAGATAGTTGATATCTATATTATAATCTCCCTGCGCTTTACACTCTGAACAGGTGTGAGTATGTGTAATATCTTTTCCGTATGTTGCATATTTGATAGCAAGAAACAACGCTTCCACATCAATGTTACACAATTGTCTTGCGTCTTCGATAGATGGAACACAACTTTGAATAAGATTGATTAAAGCCTCACCATTTAGTAATGCATCTGGGTTCTCTAATGAAATCTCATCCACTGCCGTCATGGGCAAAATACCGATTTCATCTAATATCGTTTTATCTATTTCCGGGTTAAACTTCCCACCAGTTGGTATTTGCACATACAACTGTGGTTTACGGAAATATTTTGATAATAAGTTTTTGCTCATATATTTCTTCCTTTGATAAATACACTATGATAGTAAATAATTAAGTATATACTTATTCACCACTAGTATTTACTCTATTATAAACTACGAAGTTACAGAAGTCAACCTTTTTTTTGAGAGAGAACAACATGGCAGACACACAAGATGTATATATTTCTGGTTATGACCCCAATTTACCAGACTGGGCGCTCGAAGCCACACAAAAACAGATAGCATCAGCACTTACGTTAGCCAATGTGGGCTCTACAAACATGCTTAAATTTCTTAAAGCAATATCTAATAATGAACAGATTTCGGTATCAGAACTTACCAAAGCAGTCAACGAACTAAAACAAGTAAAAGGTAAGATTGATGAAGGTACAAAACAAGAACAGAGGTCGTCACAACAAGAGGCCGCCCAAGATAGAAAAACAAATTCGTTCTTTGAGCGTCTAGTTAATTTACAAACTAAACAAAATAATTTAGAAAAACAACTACTAGATGAAACTAAGAAGAAACAAGCAGAACGTCAGATACGTGGCGGTTTCACAGACGAAGACTTACAGACACAAGAGTCTATGGACAAGTTAAAAAACCTAGGTAAGGGATTCAAAGCAGTAGCATCTGCATCAGCAGTAGCATCAGCAGGAATTGAATCTGCATTTAGGCAAGGTTTTATGGACAGATTTGATATGGCACAAGAAATGCGACAATCTGGATTGTTGGCAGGGCTAGATTCTGCTTCTGCTGGATTATTGAATATGTCAGAAACAATTACAGATGCTAACTTTACTTTTGGTGAAGCCGCAGAATTCACAAAAAGATTTTCACAAGCAGTAGGTGTAACTGGGGTGCAGAGTGCGTTGCAGTTTGCAGACTCTATAGCAACAGGTGATGACGGGATGATGGCGAAACTAGGTATAGAGTTTGGCCAAGTTGCAAATATGACAGGCATGTATTTAGAGTCATTAAGAATTGCAGGTCAATTGAACGGTCGTTCTGACCAACAACTGCGTTCTGGTATGGATGACTTTATGAATAATGTAGTTAGCACAGCAAACGTATTAAAAGTTTCAGTTGAAGAGGCCGCAGAAATGATGATGAAAACGTTGGATACATCAGATACTGGTTTATTAGCAACTATGAATCAAGACCAAGCCGCAACGATTGAAAATGCACTAAGGTCTTTCGGTTCGCAAGGTGGACCTTTGATGGAAGCACTTTCTGCCAGATTGACAGCAGGTGACCAAGGAACATTCTTAAGAACAGAACAGTTTCAAGGATTACAAGGTACTGCATTAGGTCAAGAAATGTTACCATTTATTGAACAGATGGCACGTGTAGTTGAAGAAGGTGGAGATTTTCAAGGGTTCTTATCTAACAATATGGGGGATATGGCAGAGCGTGTTAGAGATTTGGCGTCACAAGCGGGTGTACGAGAACAACTTGTGGATGACCCACAATTAGCATCATTAGTCGGTGCGCTAATGCAACAAGCACAAAATATCGAAGATGCGGCAAAAGGAATGCCACAGTTAGATGAAGCAGGTAGAACTGGTCTTGTTAAGACAGAGTTAGATAGACAGGCTATCATTGCATCAGAAGATGTTGTAAACGAAAGTATGGGCGACTTTGTAGGAAATATGCAAATATTGAATACGACACAAGCAGAATTAATAGAACAAGCACGTAAATCATTTAAAAATATATCAGGAATAACTGACATTGTTAATAACGTAGGAACTGCCCTAACCGTATTGACTAGAGTTGCAACTGAATTTGGTCTTTCACTTATAGACCTAGGAATTAATTCTGACCGATATGACGGGTTAGAAGATGCGATGAAATTACAAGATATACAGAATAATCTAAATGGAAATGAAACACCTTCTGATAGAACTAATGTACAATCTATAGTAGATGTACAAAATGCGGCAGTTGAGTTGAGTGCTAAAGTAGATGCACCACAAACACATGAAGCAGTGTTTAATACATTAGCAGAACAATTGCGCAATTCTAATGTTACGTCTGAAGAACAATTAACACAACTCATTGACCTATTAAAACAAAATCAAGCAAATGCAGAAACAAGAATGAATGCTTCGCCAATAGGTTCGGATGAAAGACAAATAGAAATGCAAAATAACAATGAATATAATCAATTAATATCATCTATTAATGACCTTCTAACGGAATTGAGACAATAAACAAAATAAAGGTTGACATATACGATATAAATATGTTAATATAGAGAAATCGGGAAATAATTATGACTTGGAAAAAATATTTTAAAACTTATGACGGGATGCCTGAGCGTTCTAAATCATCTACCTCTGGTGGTGGTGATGCTTCTAGTAAGAAGTATAGTAGTTGGCTACCTGAAGTTTATCAAGGGCAACCGAACAGAGTACAGCGTTATGGTCAATATGACCAGATGGATATGGACTCAGAAGTAAATGCGGCTTTAGATACTATTGCTGAATTCTCTACGCTATTCAATGAAACATCGAAACTAGCATTCCAAGTCGAGTTTAACGAAGACCCATCATTTACTGAAAATGAAATCATTCAAAAATCACTAAGACAGTGGTCAAATATGAATGAAATGAGTAAGCGTGTGTTTAGAATATTTAGAAACACAATTAAATATGGTGACCAAATCTTTATTCGTGACCCAGAAACATATAAATTATATTGGGTTAACCCAGTTAAAATTGATAAGGTCGTTGTCAACGAAGGCAAAGGTAAGAAAGTAGAAGCATATTATATTAAAGATTTAGACCTCAACTTACAGAGTTTGAATATTACGGCTGACAGTACTAAATTAGCACAGACCGGCGCTGGTGCAATGGGAATCCCAACACATAATGCTAGTACTACTCAAGGGTATACTGGTGGGACAGCGGGTGGTTCACGTTTTGCAACAGATGAGACATCAACTCCAGTTGACGCAAAACACGTAGTTCATATCTCATTAAGTGAAGGTATCGACAGTTATTGGCCATTCGGCACAAGTATACTTGAACCAGTATTTAAAGTATACAAACAAAAAGAATTATTAGAAGATAGTATTATTATCTATCGTGTACAACGTGCACCAGAACGTAGAGTATTTTATATTGATGTTGGTGATATGCCAACTCATAAAGCACGCCAGCACTTAGAACGCATTAAGAGTGATATTCATCAAAGACGTATTCCATCTAAAACAGGTGGTGGACAAAATGTTACAGATAGTGCATATAATCCACTATCAATAATGGAAGATTATTTCTTTGCACAAACGGCTGAAGGTCGTGGCTCTAAGGTTGAAACATTACCTGGTGGTGAAAACTTAGGTCAAATTGATGACTTAAAATATTTTAACGACAAACTATTACGAGGATTGCGTGTCCCACCTAGTTATTTAGGTGGTATTGATACTGGTGGTTCTGCGTTTAATGATGGTAGAACAGGTACTGCAATGATACAAGAGTTTAGATTTACTAAATTCTGTGAAAGATTACAGCAACTTATTATTGAAGAAATTGACCGTGAATTTAAGATGTTTATAAAACATCGTGGTGTTATGATTGAAAGTAGTACGTTTGACTTGAAGTTCAATGTAGTTCAGAACTTCGGTAAGTTCCGTCAAGCAGAAGTAGACCAAGTTGCAATGAACGTATTCACTGGTATTGAAGGCGCAGATTACATTAGTAAGCGTTTTGCATTGAAACGTTTCTTAGGATTGTCAGATGAAGAAGTATTAGAGAATGAAATGTTATGGAAAGAAGAACATGATGTTGAAGACCCTCTAGCACAAAACCCTGATGGGTTGAAAGGTGTAGGCGCAAGTCCTGGTCCTGATATGGACATGGGCGGTGATGACTTCGATTTAGATGATGCAGAAGGCGATATTGAAGACGGTTCTCCAATATCAGGTGCGGAAAACGCCGAAACGGACGAAGAAGTATAAATAGTAGTATGAGATATACTGATTTAAAAGAAAACTACTCACCCGAAGACGATGAGTTTACAAATACTAATTTAGACGATACTCGTAAGATTCGCCTAACACTTGAACACCTCTCTAAGTTAAGAAAAATTAGAGAATACAGGAAATATCAAAAAGGTATTGAAGCAGTACAAGTAAAACAACAATATGGTGCAAGTGGCGGAGACGATTCTGGAGCCGTAGAACTTTAATTAAGTAGTATGTTTATGACATACAAAAATCACTAAATATCTTTTGAACCAAACAAAAGCGTCAAAAAACAGCCGTTTTTTGATATTTCCCTTATATACACACATTATCCCTATAAATACTTTTGAAACAAAGTAAAACGTTTCTATAACCTTGCCGCAATCTTAAGTGGCTAGACCAGAATAGATTTTAAGGAGACTTATAATGTCAAGAAGTACACTAGAACAAGTGCTAGAATTGTTAATCAACGAAGAAAATGGCAAAGCAGAAGAATTGCTACATGACTTTGTTGTTGAACAAGCACGACAAATCCATGAGGCTTCTCTAAACGAAAGCGATAACGTTGTAGAAGAAGAACTTGAGGAAATCGAAGAAGCATCAGAAGAAGTTGAAGAAGGTTTTGATTTAGAATCAGAATCCGATGAAATTGAGGCAGATGCAGATGAGATTGAAAACGAAGAAATTTATGACGAAGACGACATGGAAGACGATGAAGCAGTTGATGACCTAGAAATGGGTGACGATGCTCCAGAAGGCGACATGGAAGACCGTGTAGATGATTTAGAATCAGCACTTGCTGATTTAGAAGCAGAATTTGAAAAAATTATGTCAGGTGAAGAAGACGACATGGAAGACGAAGGCGAAGAAGCCGACGCTGAAATGGAAGAATCACTAGAACTAGACCTTGAAGAAGCAGAAGAAGTGGAAGAAGACCTAGAAGAAAGT
>Ga0233399_1000591_pt1 | contig 13656 bp, 19 predicted proteins | sample 43DmetaG_FD_182698 | JGI IMG/M metagenome (GOLD analysis project Ga0233399, IMG submission 182698) | Seawater microbial communities from Monterey Bay, California, United States - 43D | ecosystem: Environmental > Aquatic > Marine > Coastal | place: USA: California | collected 2016-11-08 | reverse complement strand
TAATGGTGGTAATAGACCAAAGTTTGATAAGGGAGGCAGAAAATGAAACGCATGTTAGGATGGGTAGACTTTATGAAACAAGTCTCAAATGAAAATGCTACACGTAAGTCATTAGGTGCTCTTACAGATAGAGAACTAAACGATATCGGCATAAACAGAGGTGATATTGGCCGTATCGCTAAGACTATGAGAAAGGAAGGCAGATACAAAAAATGAATTTTATAAAGAAAATATTTAAAAGAATTAAACCAAAAACACAACAAGAAATTGAATACGAATATCTATCTCAATCAAAAGACTTGGTTGACTTAGAACGTAGACAACGACTATTGATGCGTGAAAATTCAAACTTAAAAGGATGGGTATAATGACAACTGCAATATATACTAAAACTTGTCAAGTATGTGATGTAACTAAACAGGCTTTTTTAAAATTTGTAATGGGTATTTGGTCAATAGGTGAATCTGCCGGTCGTGCAAGAGCGGCTAGAGAACTTGCTAGACAAGGGTATTATGAAGAAGCAAAAAAGTTAATGTTGGAGAGTAAGTAATGTTTAAAAGATTTGTAAAAGCAATGGAGTATAGAAGTTACTGCATGGCAATTAGAGAACTAAGAAATAGAGGTTATTACAAAAAAGCCAATGAGATTTCTGAATTTAAACACGATATGTACAAAACAAGTTAACTAAAATAGAGCGCATCATTCGGTGCGCTTTTTTTTGGCTTTATTACGGAGACGTAGATACATTTCCATAGTTTTATCTACTTGTACTAACCCCCATTTCTTTTTTTTCATTACTTTCTCGGTTCACGTTTACATTCATACATATCAAGTGTTACATCATCATAAGAAGAATATAACTTAACATCATATCCCCACAACTTTTGTACATGCAATAGTACATTATTTGCAGTTGCTTTATCTAGTCTCTTTCCTTTATAACTGGAATGCTGTAGTGTTAGTTCTCTAGTCTCTGTTACGTCTGCATTAGTAATCTGAATATCTGGTATCATCGCCGCTGTTTCATAACTAGAACTTAGTGCTTTTCTAATCCGCTTAAACCCTAGTTCATTATGAATATCAGTTACATGATAGTTATCATAGTGTTCTTCATCATGCAGACTAAACAATCTCCAGTCTCTAATTACTTTCGGTCCTAAGAACTGTAAGATGGCACTTTCATCCCGATAGTTTGCTACAATATCTTTAATTGTATCACGCCAGTTTGTTCCTACAATATGTGGGAACCATGCTTCATCTTCTTTGTCAGGTGTTTGACAAATACGTTGTACATCTTTTAAAATAGCAAACCCTAACGCATAAGGATTAAATCCACTATAATGAGGCGAGTTAAAAGATGGTTGATATAAAACTGCACTATGTAATCTAAAGAATTCAAGCATAGCACCATCATCTACTTTACCTTGATTGTAAAGTTCATTAAAAATATAGTGATGAGTAAAAGAAGCAAAACCTTCATTCATTACTTTCGTTTGATATTGTGGATAGAAGTATTGTGCAATACGTCTGACAATACGACAAATCTCACGTTGCCAAGGAGCAAGTACTGGTGAATGTTTTTCTAAGAAGTACAATAAGTTTTCTTCTGGTTCTGAAGGCCAAGTAAATTCTTCACTTTTTTCTTTTTCTTTTTTATCAGGTAATGTACGCCATAAATCATTTACTTGTGATTGTAAGTATTCACTTCGTTTAAGTTGCTTATCAAATTCATCACGTGCATTCAATTTATTAGGTCTTTTGTATTTGTTAATACTCTGATATTGAATAGCGTGACAGGCATCCAGTGTTTCTTCAACAATGTCAGCGCCGTAACTTTCTTCGCATTGACGTATATAATTCTTAGCAAATACTAGATAGTCAACGATAGCATCAGGTGATGTCCATTGTTTAAACAGATAATTATTCTTAAAGAAATGATTATGTCCAAATGCCGCATGTGCAATAACTAATGCTTGTGTAGTCATTGAGTTTTCTTCCATGAGATAATTGATACACGGATTAGAATTAATAACTAACTCATATGCAAGACCCATTTCACCTCTTGAATATTGTTTCATATTACCAATAAAACTCTTACCAAAACTCCAGTGATTATACATCAATGGCATACCGACACTTGAATATGCATCTAGCATTTGCTCCACTGTAATGATTTCAATCTGATTAGGGAAACAATCAAGACCCATATCGTTAACTGCAATTTCTTCACATGCATCCATTGTGCTGTACAAAGTATCAAAATTCCAACTAGAACCTTTATATAATAATCCCATTACTTAGCGCCTTTAACTTTAAATATTTCTCTGAACACTGGATATATATCTTCTGTATTTTCTATCTGTTTAGAAATCACGTTATCGTATTTGTCTTCTAACTCTTTGTATTCACCAATCAAGTTCCCACCCATATGAGCGTAACTTCTAGCCTTGCCTACTTGAATATAACTAAAGTATTGTGTTTCTGGTAGAATATCTTTTTGAAGTATATCTTTCAACACTTCATTATCATGCCCCCAATTATCACCGTCACTTGCTTGTGCAAAGTAAATATTCCATTCATTTGTAGGATATCTATCTTTCATAATCTCTTTTGCTTTAACAAATGCACTTGATACAACTGTACCACCATTCTCTCTGTCATTAAAAAATTCTTCTTCTGTACATTCACGTGCTTCAATATGATGTCTAATGAAAACACATTCTACTTTCTTGTATTTACGTGAAACGAACAAATTAAGTAACATAAAGAACCTTTTTGCTAAGTCTTTGTGTTGTTCGCTCATACTCGCACTAACATCCATTACAAAGAATACTACTGCTTGTGATATTGGGGATGGTTTTTTGCTGAAATTGTTATATCGTAAATCTACTGGGTCTACAAATGCAACTGCATTAGCACGTGTGCGTAGGGATTTGATTTCTTCTTCTATCTCTAATCTACGTTGCTCATCTTTGCATGACTCTAATTCTGCTTCCAGTTCTTTAATCTTTTTTAACTTAGGTGTACGTAACGCAATCTTACGCCCAATAGCATTAACCATACTCTGTTCTAAGTTTAATTGAGCCGGATTTCCATCATTAGTGTAACCAGCACGTGACAATTCATAACGTTCAACTGCTTTGTTTTCTTTAGAAATCATATGTGGCAATTCTAAGTCTTCGAATAAGATATTAACAAATTCATCATTGCTTAATGCAAATGCAAATTCGTCTTCACCTATACCCTCGTTAGAACCCTTTGGTCCTGCTCCTTGACCCTCTCCACTTGGTGGTTTCTGTAATAAATCGTCTACGATAAAATCTTCATTGCCCGGAAGAACGATATCCCTAGACCCACTATTTGGATTGTGATTAAACTGAGGCTCGTCAATGCCTTTACGTGTGATTACAACATCCTGGTCATCACCAGAACCTTTAATGCTTCGTTTACCAAGCGTGTCATGTATACTCTTGCGTATTTCATCTTTAGTACGCTTGATAAACTTTTGTCTGTTACTAGAAGATTTCCCTCCTGGGTTTTTTCTTCTATCAATAATTGTGTTTCCCATGCTCTGTCCTTAATTAGACTTCTGCACTCTCATATACCATTCTACTAACCTCTTGACTTGGCGTTCAGTATAACCTTTTGCTACCATTCTATCAACAAATTCATCATGTTTAGACTGGTCTTCCTTATTCTTCTTACTACCGAATGAGATTACTGGAAGCAATTCTTCTGTTCCTGCGAACATCTTAGTTTCAATAACTTCACGCATCTTTTCATATGCAGTCCATGGTGGGTTGTTACCATCGTGGTTGCTTCTTGCACGTAAGACCCAATTAACAACTTCATTACGAAAATCTTTCGGGTTAGCAATGCCTGCCGGCTTTTCAATCTTCTCTAATTCTTCATTAAGAACAGAACGGTCAAATAAGTTACCTGTGTCAGGGTCTTTAAAATCAATATTTTGAATCCAGTGGTCAGCATAATCTAAGTATCTATCAAATAAGTTTTGACCATATTCATTATAACTTTCTAAGTATGCTTTTTGAATTTCGTTGCCTACTTGTTCTGCATATTTTACACTCAAGTGGTCTTTAATAAATCCAAGCAATTTGTTTTCTGTGTCTTCTGGAAACTGTTCACGTTTAATTGCTGTCTCTAACACATACATAAGATGTACTGGGTCTGCCGCTACTTCGTTAGCATCAAAGTTGAATGCTTGTGACAAAATCTTAAATGCAAAACGTGTACTCATACCGTACATTCCTTCATCTACGCCTGCGGTATCTTTATATTCTTGCATTGTTCTTGCTTTCGGGTCTACATCATGTAGATTTTCGCCGTCATAAACTCTCATCTTGGCTGCCAAGTTTGAATTAGTATGTTCTTTTAAACGTGATAACACGGAGAACTGTGCTAACATATCTAACGTATGTGGTGCACAATTAGTATTATCTAGTCCAGAAGATGATAGCATCTTTTCATAAATTCGAGTTTCTTCTGTAGCACGTAAACAGTAAGGTACTTTGACGATATATACTCTATCTAAGAATGCTTCATTGTTTTTATTATTACGAAATGCTTCCCATTCACTTTCATTAGAGTGAGCAACCACAACACCGTTAAATGGAATCGCTGAGATACCTTCAGTACCCATATAGTTTCCTTCTTGTGTTGCAGTTAGTAGTGGATGCAAAACTTTTATAGGTGCTTTGAACATTTCTACAAATTCCATGATACCTTGATTACCACGGCATAACCCACCAGAGAATGCATAACTGTCTGGGTCATTCTGTGAGAAATATTCTAACTTACGAATATCTGTCTTACCTACTAGTGATGAAATGTCTTGGTTGTTATCATCTCCAGGTTCTGTTTTCATAATACCAACTTGTTTCAGTTTAGATGGATACATCTTTACAACTGAAAACTTAGATATATCACCTTCAAATTCTTCAAGGCGTTTTACTGCCCAAGGAGATAATAATCCATTAAGATACCTCTGTGGGATTTTATATTGTTTTTCTACCTCTTTACCAAATTCTTTTTGGTCAAACAATCCTAATGGTGTCTCGTATACTGGTGAAATTTCATCACCTGCTTTAAGCACATAAATCGGATGCTTTTCCATTAGTTCTTTTAGACGTTCTGCGAGTGACGATTTACCACCGCCAACTGGTCCTAACAAATATAATACTTGTTTCTTTTCTTCTAGTCCTTGTGCTGAGTGTCGAAAATATGACACTAGCCTTTCGATTGGTTCTTCCATTCCGTAAAAGTCTTCGAATGCAGGATAGACTTTAATTGTACGGTTTAGAAAAATACGGCTGAGTCTTGGTTGTGAACTTGTGTCTACTACAGTCGGTTCACCGATTGCATCAAGTAATCTCTCAGCCGCAGATGCATATGCTAATTTATCTTTCTTACATAATTTTAAGTAATCTTCTAAAGACATTTCGTCTTCTTTTTTACTTGCATATACTTCGCTAAATTTCTTTAATAAACTCATTATTGATACTCTCCAGTATTTTGTTATTCTATATGTACTTATCTTCTAAGATAACTCGCATTCTATTAGAAGTTAATTCGAATAGAACATCTTGCCTACATTTCCTTCAAATGTAAAATGCCCTACATGGTCTAGTTTTATAAGAGGGTCTAACCATACTTCACCTCCTAATGCCTGCCATCTACGACAAAATGCGTAATCTTCTGACAAGTATCGTTTTGTTTCTTTTTCATGCATACAATCAAAAAATAGATATGTCCACTTAGCAAACTCTGGGTCTAAATTCAAATCATTGTTAAAGTACAAATCAGGATATGCATCAATCATTTTCATAATGACTTCTCGTTTAATTAGCATAAATCCTGTTGCCGCATCTTTTAATTTAATTAAACCATTTTGAACATCAAGTCTGCGTCCACCTTCTTCTTTATCTACCCATGCCATATTCATAGCATAGTTAGAACCAATCTCTTTAAGTTCACCTGGGTTTAGAGGTCCATCGTTCAATGCATCTTCCATTGTAGCCCAATCTAAATCTTTCTTTGGGTAAGCACCGACAATAATATCTTTATCGTGTTGTAACATATGCATGATATCTACGCAATCAAAATTAATATCTGCGTCAATAAACATAAGGTGTGTTGCTTTTGGGTTAGCCATAAAATAAGCAACCATATGACATCTGGCACGTGAAATCAAACTTTCATTTGCTGATGTCGTTACTGAGTATGGAATTTTGTATTTCGTATAGGTCATGTGTGCTTTTGACCATGAACGAAAGAAGGGTTCTGTTACTTGTCCACCATAACAAGGTGTGCAATAATGTACGTGGGTTTCTCTTAAATAATCTAAATCTAAATCTTCTCGGTATTCACCAAGTTCTGTTAGTATATCGTTCAATGTTGTGCCCTGCTTCTTTTTACTTATATATAAGATACACTAAATGACTGCCATTGTCAATAGTTATTTGGGTTTTTTCTGACTTTGTATCCATGCTTTTGCATTACGATGTGTTACTGGTGAATTTAGAAACCTGTCAATATTTCTATCAACTTTCTTAAAGTTTTCTGCTCTATCTGGGTCTTCCAGACCACCGTTATTATCTACAACATGAAAATTTGATGCACCAAAGATTTGTTGGAACTTCATAATATTGTCTTGTACTTGTCGCCATAGTTCTTCAACTAGTTCTGGTTTTAGACTTCTTTGACGTTGAAGATTACGCTCTTGTGCTACTTCTAAACTAGTATTAACAAATAGCATCATAGTGTCATACCCCATTGTTTCTAATTTCTCATTTGCGGCTTTAACTTTTGTTAAATCTTTACCTGTACCATCAATCGCCAAACCTAAACGACCGTCATGCCACCAGCCCTCACGCTTATCATACTTAGATTTTGCGTTTCCTCTAATCTCTTGTCCTTTATCACTCGCAATCGTGTCAGGGTCTAGGTCTAATCCTTGTTTCTTCATAAGAAATTCATAAATTTCATCTGAGTTTAGCATCTTTAACCCAGTCCCTGCCAGCATCTTTTTTGCTACAAAGGACTTACCTGAACCAGGTCCTCCTGCCATAAATACTGCTTTAAAGATATGTGGGTCGTTGACACCTTCTTCCATATCTTGTATCAATTCATGTAGTTTCATAACTTAACTCCTTATTGTTAATGTATTTATCAATAAAGTTGCTTGTCTATTGATGACCACTCTGCTTGAATATTTGCTAAACTAGTTACCGCATTATTATAACTTCGGGTCATTTGTGGTTTAATTCGAGTTTGGTAGATATGCTTGATTTTCTTTTCTTGTACAAGACTAGGCAAACCACCAGGAGTGAAATATGTAAATTCATTTTTATAATTCTTACGTAAATTTTTCACTGTCTCTGAATTTGTTTTCGTTATTGAAATCAATTCTGTTATTCTTATTTTAAGGTCTTCTTTATTAGTAAAGTTATTCTTTTCTAATGCTCGTTGCATTTGTATCATTACTACTCTATTGTCACGTATGTATTCCATTTGTTTTGATGTCCAGTCAGCATAAACACTATATGTACTTCTTGTATCATAATAAAATTTTGATAAGACTTGTATTTGTGCTTCTGATTCAACTTCTTTACCTGTCTTAGTTGTATCGGTATTATCACTTTTCGTATCAGGTGCCGTTGCACTTTTTAACGAAGTGATTACTTCACCTGAATCTGTAACTACTTCTTCAATATCTGCAAACACACTACCACTTGCATCACCAAACGCTTCATGTAAATAACCATCAAACGGTGTATATAATTTTGCCGCTTCTGTCATTGGATTTTGCACCACTCCGGGTGCTTTTGCTGCCTTTTCAACTACAGATGCCATAGTCGAAATTACTTCTTCTGCGTTTGCTCTAGGGTCTATCTCATATGGTATTTCTGATGTTAGATTAGTAGAAGGTGATTTTGTTATTTTATTTACTGCATCTTTCATATCAGAAGAACCTGTATTTAAAATAACTGCCATTTGACACGGATCCATTGCCGCGGCAGCCATTGTTAGTGCTAATGCTTTTGCGGCCAGTTCTGCCGCCATATTTGCAAAGTTTCCAATTTCATTAGCAATTTGACTAGATATATCGCCAATAGCGTTTGTTAATTTATTTGCAATACTTCCTATCGAGCCTATTACTCCTGCCAACGCACCTGTCAGTCCAGACATAATAGGACCTAACGCACTAGAAATACCAGAAATTATATCATCTATTACTCCGCCAGCGGCACCAATAACACTTGATATTGCACTTGTCATACTGTCGATTACTTGAGGAATGCCAGTTTGATTTATTAACGAAGTGATATCACTAATCGCACCGTCAACGAAATCCAAAGTACCGTCAAATACACCGCCCATAATACCCATTAATTGATTAAAGAATGAACAACTAGACTGTTGTTCGCCAAACTGTGCATTCATTGATGCAAGAGAACTTGCATCTGCCATTGTTTGTGGTATATTTGCAGTTTGCCCATTTGTATGAGACAACAATGATGAGAACATTGCTCCGCCAATTGTTGCAATACCGACAACTTTTAATAGTCCATCCAAGTCAACACCAGTCGCTGTTAGAACTCCTGCAAAAATTAAAGCCTTATCGGCAGATGAGATGCCTGAAAATGCTCCTGCTAATGCATTGAAGTTTGACATTCCTGCAGAGGCAGTTAATGCCGACAATAAAGAATTACTATTTGTAGTTCTAGCAACATATGGGTTTGAAAAGTTGTTTGTATCTATCTCTGATGCGAAAACGTTCAATGCCGACTGTTTGTTATATTGTAATTGCCTCGCTTCTAACTCTGCCATTTGACGTGGCGTTAGTTGTGATGCACTCACTAATTGTGAGTATTGTTTAGGTGTTAGGTTAGTATTAGAGAATGTAAAATCTCCACCACCATTTATAACAAACAGTTGATATAGTCGTTCTAATTCTGCTTCACTAGCCATTTATAATCACCTTACTTGCACCTGATACAACTTTCGTACCACATGAATGTGCATCACCTACTCTACCTGCTGGCTTATTATTGATAAACACATTGTTTGACCCTTGTGTCAATGGTGTAACATGCGGAACACATACCGGAGGACTACCCTGAGGGATAGAATGTGGAAATGTTTTATCACTTACACGATATGCAAGTTTATTTTCGATAATCACATTCTCACTTCCCATACCACACGTGCCAGGCCCACAAGGGGAATGTGCAGTAATTGGGTCTGTTGTTCTCGCAGCCTGTGGCATTTATGTCACCAATCCTTCTTTTGGAACTATGATACCACTAGTAGCGGCTCTATATGCTTCCGTTGTTTGTTTATTCGTTTTTAAGACTGAAATAATCTTGTCTGTTTTAAATTCTACTTCTTTCTCACTATCGCCTGTGACAGTAAACGGTTGAAATGCCGCTCCCTGCGGACCGATTGCAACAGTCAACGCTTTGTTTAATACTGTACAACAATCATCTTCTTTAACAAACTTGCCCAATATTTCTTGACCTGTCTGTAAATATAACGTTACGATATCCCCACTTTTATAATTTGTTTCTTTTAGCATCTTCACTTTTCCTTATTAAATTAACCCTGAGAACGCCAAATACTCGCATATAAGTACGTTCTTTATTGTTATTACTATTTATTTAAATTATTAACTGTAGATATAATTTATTGTGAATTACGCTTTTTTATTGCAAAATCTATATCTTCTGGCGTAATTTTAGTCATAATATCTAAATCATCTTTAATATCTTCATATAACTGAACTTCTCCACTTATACGATTGAGAATATATCCATCTGCGTAGGTAACTAAGTACATTCCACCATATTCCATATCCATAATAAGCCATACTTCTGCTTTTTTTCTTGGATGTGCGTAATGAAATGTGTAGAAACACCCTAACCCATGTCCGCTATTAGTATAGAATTCTTCACTTATATATTCCCAGACATCAGGCCATGTACTTATATCATCATAATTAAACCCGTTAACATGGCATGGGATTGCTCTCCACCAGTCATTTACTTTTTGTAGAGTTTGTTTATCTAAATTTTCTTTGAGGTCTAACCGAAGTTGACGCCACTCGTAAAGCAATGATGCTTTGTCTCGCATATTACATAGTCCAACGTTTTACTGTATAACTAATTTCCGTTGTGAATGATGCATCTTGTGTGTAGTTAATCTTCATATCGTCACCGTCGATTGTTGCGGCGAAAACAATATTTGAAAATTCATCTACATCTGCTGTTCCGTCACCATCATCTTGCCAGATTTCAGTATTTTCATCTGTAATTTTTACTTGTGCAATGCCTTGTGGTACGCCATTGATTACTTTAATAGTACCAACACGAACATATGTCATTGTGGTGCCTACTTGCTTAAGTGAATAATCAACAAAGAATGTAGTACAAATATTTTTGTCATATTTTAAAAATGTCCCAGAAGTTGTACCTAGTTCTTTGGTGAACAAATCTGAACGTAAGCCAAGAGCCGAAGAATGCGATTGTAAATGCATATCTGCATACACTTGATTGAAACTATTCTCAGTTAATACCTCAACATTACGTCTTGCTCTTGCAAAGTTTGAAGCATTAAAACCTGCACTAGTGTTCATTGCATCAATTAATGCAGTAACATTTGTAACATTTCTGATATTTAAGTCTTCATCGACTATTAATCCAGGTTCAGGATTATCTGAACTATCTAGCCACGATTGAATAACTGCATGTGCATTAACAAAGGGGTCAAAAACCACTTCGTCTATTGCATCATCGATGCCTATGTATAACTGGTTGGTGTCGTTTGCGAACCCCATCTCACCAGTTTCAAGCACATCTGCTGATAACTCCTGACGAAGCCCACGTCTTAATAATATTTTTACGTTTGTTGTTGCCATTTTGTAACTCCTAGTAGTTACATGTATTTATCAAAATACGCTTGAACCTTGCCAGCCCATTGTAATGCATATCGTTCATATTCATCACTTTCAACGACAAACTCTTGGTAGTTACCCATATTATCTGCTTCTGCATCCCAACCAATCATCATAATAACAATTGTTTTTATATCTGTGCCATAAATCTTATTATGTGCTTCGGCATATGCCGCACCTTGTAAGAAGTAATCATCAATCCATTCACGTTTCTTCGGCTTACGAGTTGTTTTGAAATCGATAATTGCTGGTTTACCTTCGTATACTCCAACACAGTCTGTTGTGCCTGCATATAATTCGGGATAATATAACGGAACTTCTGTCCCCCAAACTTCATCGATTTTACTCAAACCTTGTTCAATAACAATGTTTGATAATTCTTTTGCCATTTGATGGATGAGATTTGTACCAGAAGGTCTATCTTCTTCTAATATAAATTTTTCTAAATGTAAGTGAACTTGTGTTCCGATACCAGTAGCAAGTCGCATGATTCTATCTGCCTCTTCATTGCCGACACGTTTGCGCCATTCAAATAAAGCAGTTTTATCTTTTAATGCATCAAGTACGGTAGTAACACTAGGCAAAGGCTGTCCGTCAGGCGTTTGATAATGCCGACTGCCTTTAATGTTTACTCGTTCTAGGGGATTATAGGTAAATTTTTCATTAAGCATAGTATTATTATACTATACTTTTATAAAAAACGCAAGTGTTAATTAAAGATTTTCTTTAATTTCTTCGATTAATTTTGCTTTTGTATGTCTACGGTCTAACTGTATACCAAGATTTTCTTCTGCCCATTCATCTAACTGCTTCTTAGTCATTGACTGAAAGTCTGGTGTATCTGTAACTTCAACTTCCTCTTGAATACTAACTTTAACGACATCTACATGTTCAACAACAATTGGTTCATGTCCGACTTCTGTTACTACTTCACTAGTAGCAACGACACCAGCGGCTTCGATATCTTTTTCTTGTTGCTTTGCAACACGATTCATAAATTCTCTATGACGCTTTGCATCTTGGATTTCTTTACGTACTTCTTTTTGAGATTCAGTCAATCCTGCCATACCATCTTTATTGTCTTCTAATTTACCGATACGGTTTTTCATCTCTTTTTTAGAAATAGTTTTAGTTTCGCCTTTAATTATTAATCCCATTACTTTAACCTCTTCTTAGCAGTATCAACTGCTTTTTTGTGAACTTTTTCTTTATCTTTTTCAGTATCTTTACCTTGAGCGCCTGGGGCAACAGATAAGTCAATGGTATCAACTGTAACCTTCGCTATATATTTACTTTGACCTAACAATGTAACTAGCGATTCTGCGTCTATTACATACCCCATATCACTTAACTCTCGTACCATTAACTCAGTACCGATAGTAGTTATACCATTCGCTTTAAGACGAATGAGGTATGCGTTTATATCTCCTCGCAGTTGAGCATCATAGTTTGCTTTTTCACTTAATAGTGTAGCAATTTTCATATTATGCTCTTTTTTCTCTGCCTAAAGGATTTGCTTCATCACCTGATGCTGAGATATCACCTGCGATTTCATCTCCAACGTCTGCCGAAATGTCTTGGTCAATATCATCACCCATGTCGCCACCCATTTCAATATCTGATGACATATCGTCTGATGCTTTTTCACCTGATAGTACAAGTGTTGCGTCTGCAACTGCATCTTTAGCCGAACGTGCCTGACCTAATAGACCAGAGATAGCATCATCAACTGATGATTTAAATGTTTGTGCTTGTTCAGGACCATGTGAATATGCCATTTCATCTGCTAGTGGGCCGATTTGGTCATTTTGAATTTTACCTAATTTTTCAATTACGTCTTGTAAGTCATCTACGATACCACGAGCCGCCATAGTGATTTCTGCTTCTGCGGCGTCACCTTCAAGTAATGCGTTCAACTGGTCAAGTAGAGATTCTTCTAGTTTTACTTTATCCATCTTTACTTCCTCCTGTTTCTTGTATGAATTACCATACTCTTTTGAATTAGTATCTACTGCTGGCGCACTTTCTGACTTTGCCGCATGTACGGCTTTTCTTTGGGCGTCAGATTTGTATTTACCTTCTGACACTTCTTGGTGTGCTTTCAATAGTGCTTTAATTGTTTCTAACATAAGCATATTTTCTGTGTATTCAGAACTCATTAAGTCTGACTTCATTCCACGCTTTTGTTCTTCTAAGTTTGCTTTCGCTTCACGTAATGACTCGAAATCGCCTTCGATAGTGTATCCAAAGTTCTTTTTTAGATACTCATTCATATGCGATGATACGTTAATCGTATCTGTTTTAAAAAATGTTGTTTTCATGGTTATTGCCCCAATATATATTTAACTACATGTATTTATCTTTTTAATTAATTTTTTTGCCGTAGAGGCAGGAAATCAAATAGCATATACACTAATTATTCAGTTGCGTCTTCGAAAAGGTCTTTTACACGTCTTTTGGCTGTACCAGCATCGTGCTTTGCTCTACTAAATCTTGCTTCTGCAATATCCATTCTTGCAGTGTTGCCTGATTTTTTCGCAGATTGGTATGAATTCTTGTGTTGTAACGCATCGTAGTACGACTGTTCAAATCTTCTATTCGCCGATATTACTTCCACAATCTCATTCGAATTGATTTTTTTACCTTCATTAAGGTATTTTGCAATAACACATACGGTTTCGTAT
>Ga0233399_1000590_pt1 | contig 13660 bp, 19 predicted proteins | sample 43DmetaG_FD_182698 | JGI IMG/M metagenome (GOLD analysis project Ga0233399, IMG submission 182698) | Seawater microbial communities from Monterey Bay, California, United States - 43D | ecosystem: Environmental > Aquatic > Marine > Coastal | place: USA: California | collected 2016-11-08 | reverse complement strand
AAGTAATGGTAATTCAAACAATACTAACAATAATTCCGGCTAGGGTGGTTCAGGTGATTCCGGCTCTTCGAGTGGCGGAAGCGGAGATACGTCAGGAGGTTCGGACTCGAACTCTGGCTCGGATTCAAACTCGAACAACGGCTCAGATAGCTCAGGACAAGACTCATCGGGCGGTAGTTCGGATGATTCGGGAGGAGGAGATGTAGATAATAGTGGAAGTGGAGACTCCGATTCAAGTGGAGACTCTGATTCAAGTGGTGATTCCGATAGTGGAAGTGATGATTCTGGTGGAGATGATTCTAGTGGTGATGATGATTCTAGTGGAGATTCCGATAGCGATTCTGATTCTGATTCCGATAGTGATTCTGATGAAGGTAGCGATGAGTCATCTGAAGAAGAATCATCAGAAGAAAGTTCAGAAGAAGAATCAAGTGAAGAAGAAAGCTCTGAAGAAGAATCTGAAGAATCTGAAGAGAGTGAAGAAGAATCCGAAGAATCTGAAGAAGAAAGTGAAGAGGAAGAATCTGAAGAAGAATCCGAAGAGGAAGAAGAATCAGAAGAGGAAGAGGAGGAATCTGAAGAGGAAGAAGAGGAAGAAGAATCAGAGGAATCCGAAGAAGAAGAAGAGGAGGAAGAGGAAGAGGAAAAGAAGTTTATGCCTATACAATTAAAGGCAGATGTATTATCACAACAATCACCTCTTGGTACATATGATGCAGTTCTTAATATAGGAGCATCTCGTAGTTCAATCTATGGTGATGTTGCATATACAGCAAATGTAATGGTTTATGATAATTTACAACAAATAACTTTTATGGCTGCTCGTTCTAAAGTTAATATGACTGAAGATTATAAAATAAAGAACGTATCAGCAACTTCAGTTGGATATTCTAATAACTATGGATACTCAACCTTAATGTTATCTAAATCTCTAATGAAGCCTTTTGAGAATGGGTTAACAGTTGGAGCTGGATTATCAGTTGGAACTACGTTTATATCATATCCAGTTAAAGAAAACTTTATGATATCATATAATGTACTTGCAACCAAATCATTCCAAATAGGAACTCGTATAACTTATTCACCAGCAATCATTTGGACACAAACTCCATTTATGAGTGCAGAGGGTGGAGTAGGTTTAGAAAAAACTTACTATAAAGAACATCCTTTTGGTATTAAATTAGAAAATGCATTGAGAGGTTCTCGAATCCATGGAATGGGAATTATAGCAAACTCATTTACAGTACAACTTACACAAAGATTTTCATTCAATGTAGGATGGACTGCAATCAAATCAACAGACATAAACATACCTTTAATAAACTCATTTATGATAGGTTCTAAAATTCCATTATAATTATTAGTATGAAGAAACTGTTTACATTAATATTATTTTTACTTTCCTTTATAGGATTCTCACAAAGTGGAGAAGGATACTTAGATTACGAATCTTGGCAGAGTTGTAATGGATGTTCATGGACATTTAATGGTAATGTAGTATATGGACATATAGGTTCTAAACATGAATTTAATTCTTGGATGGGAGTTACTGATAATGATACTAAACCACAAGCCGTAGTTATTGATGGAAATGCTAAGACAACCAAACTAAATAGTGGTGAAACTTTAGCAGGTAGTACTGGTGGATTTGGTCCAGATATTAATTCATATGGTGGTAGACCAACTGGTACATCACAAGGAGAAAGATATGTAGTTGACTATTGGGGTTGGTTTTATGCAAATTCAACTGGTAGTTACCAATTCAAAACATCATCAGATGATTCACATGAATTTTATTTAGATTTAGATGGTAATGGTACATTTGAAAACGCAGAACTAATAACAAAAAAATATAATGGTAATGGTTCTAACACCTCTTCTAATATCTCACTTACAAGTGGAACTTGGTACAAGTTAAGAGTAAGATATCATGAATGGACTGGTAATGATTACCTCATAGTAAGGTATGTAAATCCTGCTAATATTAGTAGTCAAGCTTGGAGAATACTTGGTTCAAGTGCAGCAACTACTGCTTGGGGTGATAAAGTAACAAATATTGACCCATCTACTCCTACTTTCGCTTCAACAGTTAATGATGGACCGAATGCAGTAACTTACAAATCATTTAAGATTAATGATTATGCTAATAACAATAATCAAGGGGAATATAATGCTCACCCTCAGAGTGCATCTGATTTCGATGCTATGTTTGATTATGCTAACAAAAATACTACTACTTGGACACATTGGGGTAGAGATACAGCAACTAAAGCTTTAACTTGGCCTTGGCCTAATATTTTACCTCGTACATCTGATAATAATAACTTTGGATGGATAATAGAAGGTTATTTTGTACCCCCAACATCTGGTACCTATAAATTTCGATTAAACTCAGATGATAGAAGTGATTTGTGGTTTGATGCAAATGATGATGGAACAATTACTAATACTGGTATAGGATTAGGTAATGGAGCAAGAGATGTTGATATAACAAATTTAACTGCAGGAGTATCATATAAGTTTAGAGTTAGATACGAACAAGGAGTAGGGGGAGCTAACTTAAAATTAAAATGGAAATCACCAGAAGATGTAGCAGCAGGAGCAGATTGGGCTTTCAATGCTAATTCAATTTATAGTATAGATGCTGATAATTATGTTGTACCTTTTCACTATGATGTAAACTATAAGTTTAGAAACATGGATGAAACTGGTTTTTCTGTTAATACTTATTACGAAGTATCTTCATCTGAAATCGCTAAAAACTCAAACTCAAATACAATCTCATTAGATGGTAATGGTGAAGCATCAATTACCTCTCAAGTAGATGAAGATTTAGTTGGACAAGGTAAATACAATATTACAGCAACACCAGGAAATGTAGAATGGGTTGTAATATATTCACCAATGTTAACAAACAAATATAAATACAGAATTGGTTTAGATGTTAGGGAGTTTCCAAGTGGTGTAGATTTGGATGATGTTAATAATATAGAATTATTAGATTTAGTTGATACAGATGGTACATCAAGTTATTTAGGAACACCAGGTTATGCAAACTCTTGGGCAACTACAACATCAGACCAATATTGGAATAACTTTAATTATTGGACTTGGAGTACAATTCCTTTTTCATCATCAAATTATTCTTCAAGTATTAGAAGTGCTAGTGGTTATCATGCACTAAAAGTAGAATTAAATTTCACAGAAGTAACTGCATATAAAACTCAGTATGTGGTTTTTGATTCACCTTCAACATCTGAATTAGAATCAACAGTAGATGATGTATTCACAGTAGCAGATGTTGCAATGGCATTTAATGAATTAGCAGGTGGTGGAATCAATGGTGGATTAAAAGGAGATTTTGATTACAATGTTCAGTATGCAAATGCAGATGTAAGTAGAGATGGTGTATTTGATTTCAAAGATACACAAATAATGTTAGATTTTCTAAATGGTGGAACTATGTTTGATGCATCTTATCTTGCAGCAGTAATGTCATTAACAGAGGTGAGTGATTATAATTCTATGACATCTACAAATTGGACAAACTATGGTACAACTCGTACAATGTTCCCACTTGGATTAGTAACTGGTACTAACACATATGATAAGAGTATTGCAGTACATTGGAAAGGAGATGTTAATATGTCTCATTCTCATTTACCATCAAATGTACAAGTTACAAGTATGGCTAGAAATATGACAATAATTAATTCTTCAAAATCTATACATAATCAGTTTGAAGTAGATTTAGATATCCAAAAGATTGAAGATGAAATTATGGTAACTTTAACAGTACCAGAAAATACAAAAAACATAACTGGTTCTGAATTTAGAGTAGGATATGATAATAGTAGAGTAATATTTGATAGAATAGAAAGTGATTCTGATTTACAATCCTTCTCAGCAAAAAGAAGTTCTTATGTAAAGTTGGGTTCAATATCTACTGATGGTTCTCAGAATCTAAATGGTGGTATAGAATATAAAATATACTTTAAGGAAACTAATAATCTTGATTCTTTCTTAGGATTAGTTTCAATATTAAAGGTAGAGTTAGTTAAAAAAGATGGAACACAAATAGGGGTAATTGTAAAATGAGAAAATATTTAATACTTTTATTGTTTCTTTTATTTTCTTGTGAAAAAGATTTCATAGATGAAAATGTTATTTCAATTCCAAGGGAAGATAGAATCTTTGCTGTAACTCAAAGTTCAGTAGTTGATAATCAAAGAATATTCTTCAACATTGAATCCAATGGAGAACATACTCTTGCTATAAAAGATTTAGAAACTAATTCTATATTATCTAAAGAAACCTTTACACCAAAAAATGGTATTGGAATGAATGATAAAACTCTTTACATCAAATCATTACCCAAGAAAAAGTTAGAACTTCAATTAATATTAACTGATAAGGTTATAAAATCAACGTTTATAATCGTAGAGTAATATATATATTCATATAAAAAACACGAATATACAATGCCAAAATTAAAACCAAGTTCCAAAGAATATATCAAAGTTAATAACAAACTCACTAATAAGTTTCAGATTAAACACTATACTCCATCTGGAACATCAACTCAAGAGTTACTAAAAATGTATGAATCCCCTTCTTATAAAAAGAAGAAAGAAATGATTCGATTAGAACTAGTAAAACGAGGAGCCCTATAATGGGAAAACTTAAAGAAAAAATAATTGAAAAAGGAAGTGGTTTAGTTGCTAAATCAAAAACTAAAAAACAATTAGAAAAGATATTACCAAAGCCTTTAGCCAAACAAATCTCAAAAAAAGTTGGTAAAGGGGTAGAATCAATTACATCTAAAGCGATAGATTTGTGGAATAAATTTAATAAATAAAGATTACTACATATTTATACCAGTATGTTTATATTCACAGAAGAAAATATTAGTAGTATCAAAAATACAGTTTATACTAAGGATGGTGTAAAAGATAAACACGCTAAGAAAATTGAAGGAATCAAAGATGGTTTATTGAAAGATTTTAATTACTCTAAATACAAAGTAAAAAATCCTCCCAAGAATACTTCTATGATAGTTTATAATGAACTACAATATCTAAAAGATTTACCAGAAGATGATACATATGTTGAAGAACACGATGATATTGAAAAAGTATTTGAACAAATTTGTAAAGAAAACAACGTAGAATATCCAAAAGATTTAGTAGAAAATTTAATAAAATCAGCCGCTGGTATTATATTAGACTTAAAGTATCATTATAATAGACCAAGACCATTTCAATTAGCATCACACTATAATATGAAATTGGGTGAGCATGTTATGGAATCGATGAAAACCCCTTCTTACCCATCAGGACACTCGGCACAAGGTATATTGGTGGGGAAGGTATTACAAACCAAGTTACCAATCAATACAGATGCATTTATAGAAGCAGGAAAACGAATATCGTATAGTAGAAATGTAGGAAGAGCACACTATCCATCTGATTCTAAATTAGGAGAAATAATTGGTAGTTCAATGTACGAACACATAAAACACAAAATTTAATATTTATTAGTAAAGGAGCATAAAATGGCATATGGAATAAAAAAATCTGAAAAAGTACAAGCTCAAAGTGGTGATTCAATCACATTAGAATCTGCATTCACTCATGATGATTTGTGGACACTTGGTTCCGGTTCAGTAGACGAATCAAAAATAATAGAATTTCATGATGGAACTGAATCAGTATTTGAGGCAACTCAATTAGAAAATCATTCACAAGAATTGACTTCTTCTATTATATACAAAATTACACTTGATAGAGCAGTATCCGAAGGAGATGTAACTAAAAAAGAAATATATGCGGGTGGTGATTGTGAAGTATTAGTAAATAAAAAAGAATGGGTTTCTCTTAAATTATTGCCAAAGGATAGTAAAGTTTTTGATTCCAGTGCACTATCAAGTGGTCTAAGGATAGGAACTATATTAGTTTTAGAAATAGAAAAAATTGAAGATAATACAGATACCCTTTACAGGCCTAAATCTTGGGATTCTAACCTTACTACATTATTTGTAGGTGGAATTCTTATGAAAGTATAAAAACAACAATAAATGGTTACAAGTTTATCAACATCTTTCATTTCAGTATTTCCTGGAGATGAAGAAATATCACAAATATATACAGGAGTGATATGTGAAGCTATATATTTTAACGGAACATTAGATAGAGAAAAAATTTATCGAAAAATTAAGGATAAGAGCTCTTATTATTTACTTAATTATGCCTTTGATAATACAGAAAATATACATATCCCAATTTCAACTAAAACTTATAGATTAAATTCAGATTATAGATATTTACTTGAAGAAGTATATCCAAAAGATATCCAAATTGGAGATAAACTTGTCAACTCTAGTTTTTGGAAAAAATATAAATCTATTTGTATAGATAAAGATAGTTATGGTGATGCTGAATATCTTATACTAAATACAGATGGAGTGTCGGTTGATTCAATTAAACATATTGATGAAGAAGAAGAGGTATATAATCTTACGTTTTACAATGATGAATCTATTAAATCAGTATTTGTTGATACATTAATGATTAAGAATGTAGTAGATGAATAATTTATTTATAAATATCTTTATACTTATATAGAGAAAGGCTTAGAATAAACAGTAAAAAGGAATAAGAATACAATGAAGCTATCAGAATTCAAAGAAAAAGTAACACAAGTTCTTAGAGAAAGAAGTATTAACGCTATCTCAAAACTACAACAAAAGAATCTTGATGCAATTTCTAAAGCATTAGAGTTTTACAAAAAGAACAAACATACAGATAAAAAAGAACCATTTATTAAATTACTTAAGAAACTTGGTAAAGAAAAAGAAGCTCTTGCAAAAGAACTTGATATGAAAGTTAGTGGTATGTATAAAAATGCTGAATACAAAGGTGAATCAGTTGAGGAATCTATAAACGAAGGACCATCTACTGAAGAAAAAAGAATTGCAATGTTGGCTGTTAGAAAACAAGCTAAATATAGAAGTGTAAGTTTGGAACAGGCAATACAAGACCAAATCAATGCTCTTGAAGAATTAAAGAGAGATGCTAAAAGAGGTAAACTAAAGTGATTAAACTTAAAAACATATTAAGTGAATCAAACGTAGAACTTGGTAAAGTTTATTCTAACCCTTATGCAACTGCATTCAAACCACAGGAAAGTATTAAAGAACAAGAAACTATTAAAGAAGATGACCATGAAGTTGGTATGGGATTATCATCCTTAAAATCATCAGTTCGTTCCGCTAAAATCATATATGATAACATAAAAAAAAGAAACATTGAAGATTTAGATGGTTGGGTTCAAGAGAAAATGACCTTAGCATCCGATTATCTTAAGAGTGTTGCCGATTACATGGAAGATTTAGACGAATACGATAAAGATGGAACAGATACTAACTAATCATAATCATATAATGGAATTACTTGGAGCCTTCCTCACTGGTGTAGTGGGACCGATAATGTATCTACTTATCAGTAGACATTTGCAGAAAGAACGAAATAAGAAAAGAGATGTTGTAAAAGAAAATATATCAAGTGTTTCTTTAATATCAGATGAACTCGAAGAAATTAGAGAAGATTTCAATGGAGATAGAGTTTGGATTGCTCAATTTCATAATGGTGGTAACTTCTACCCCACAGGTAAATCAATTCAAAAATTCTCAATATTTTATGAAGTAACAAAAGCAGGAGTTTCTTCAGTATCTCACACCTTTAATAATATACCTTGTTCACTTTATCCTAAAACATTTGAACATACAATGCATGGAAACAATATTTTTATTCAAGATTTCAAAGACCCTAAAGTTGCAACCTATGGATTAAAAGGAGCAGCTGAATCTGTTGGTACAAAATCTACATACTTAGTACCACTATTTACCTTAGATGATAAATACATTGGAAACATAGGAATGGATTATGTTGGTAAGAAAAAGAAACTAACCAAAGATGATTGGGAACATTTCCAAATCAAAGCTGGTAGAATAGCAGGATATATTTCGAATCACTTAAAAACTGCTTGAAAATGAAAAAAAAGAATATTTACTTTTCTCAAGTAAATTATTCAACTGGTTCTGGTAAATTCAAAGGTTATTGGTTTCCTTACTCAGTTGCCACCATCTGGGCATACGTTCAACAATTTGAATGGGTAAATGATAACTTCCAACTACAAGAATTACTTTTCAAACGAGAAACACCTGAAGAACTATTAGATAGAATAGAAGAACCTCATATCTTCTGTTTTTCTAATTATGTTTGGAATTATGAGTATAACAAAAAGGTTGCAGAAGCAGTAAAGAAAAGATATCCAAACTGTTTAATATCTTTCGGTGGACCACAAGTAACTAAAAAAGCAAAAGAGCAAAAGTTATTTGAGAAAAATCCTTACATTGATTCTATATCACTTGGTGAAGGTGAAAGAAACTTTTCATTATTATTAGAAGATTACTTAAAAGGTGAAGTAAAACAAATATATTCATTCGATAGATTACAAGAATTAAATTTCCCATCACCATATGGATTGGGATTATTTGATAGAATGATAAAGGAAAATCCCACATATAATTGGAATGCTGTATTAGAAACAAATAGGGGATGTCCATTTAAGTGTACTTTTTGTGATTGGGGTAATCTAACTTATTCTAAAATTAAAAAGTTTAACTTGGAAAGAATCTTTGAAGATTTAGAGTGGATGGGTAAAAACAAAATTGGGTATGGTATTATAGCTGATGCAAACTTTGGTTGTTTCAAAGAAAGAGATATGTATATCACAGAAAAAATGGTAGATGTTCAGAAGAAATATGGATATCCTGAAACAGTTGATGCATCATGGTATAAAAATCTGAGTAAAGAGGTAATAGATATCGTTAAGAAGTTCGTAGAGAATGGTTTTAACAGAGGATTTTCACTTTCCCTACAAAGTATGAATGAAGAAACTTTGGAATCCATAGAACGTGCGAATATGAAGCTAAACAAGTTCAACGAAATACTTGATTTATGTAATGAACAACAGATTCCATCATATACTGAATTGATTCTTGGATTACCACATGAAACAAAAGATACTTGGATTCGAGGTATAACTAAATTGGTAGAAGCTGGACAACATAACTCAATAGAATCTTGGTTAACACAAATGTTAGAAAACTCACAGTTAAATCAAGAAAGAGATGAACATGAGTTTGATACTGTATTTTTAGATAACTACTATACTTCACAAGAAGATTTTGTAGAAGAGAAGGCAGAAATTGTCAGAGGTACAAAATATATGCCATTCAAAGATTTAATTGATTCGTGGATGTTTTCTTGGTTAGTAACTAATTTACATATCTATGGGTGGACTCAAATATATTCTATATTTTTAAGAAAAAATAAAGAAATAACCTTCGAAAGATTTTATAGAGATTTGTTAGATAGTATAAAATCAGATAAGTCGATTGTTGGTAAGGAATATAGAAAAACAAAGAAAAGAGTTACTCACTATTTGGAAGGAAAGAAAACAGTAGATTATTCTGGTCATACTTTACTTTGGGATTCACAGCAAGAATTTCATAAAAATAGATTAGATGTATTATCATTTACTAAATCTTTCTATGAAAAATATGATAATACTTCTGATGTTATTCGTGCACAAGAGCACTTTGTTACTGAATACGGTGTGAAGGAAATGACTATTTCTTTGAATACTAATATTTATGAGTACTGTTATAAAAATATCCCTCTTAAGAATAAATCTAAAACATATAAGCTCAAGATAAAAGAGCCATATGATACTGAAGATGATTACCTTAGAATGTTTTACTTCAAACGTAGACAGGGTTGGGGAAAATATAAGATAATAAATTTATGATAGAAATAGGTTATAAAAATGGTGAAAAAATACTAGTTAATTTATTTGATAATCCAATATCAAAAAAACTAATAGATACATATTCCAACTCACCTACTGATTCGTATGAACAAATCAGTGCATATAATCTATTCAATAATAATTACGATAATAGAAACGAAAATACAGATATCATATCTAAACATTGGGGTGAAATACTTAAAGGTTTAGATGGTATGAAAGAACTTGGAAATGCGGTAAACGTAAACTTTCCAAATGAATTTGATTTCTCACAAGAAACATTAAATACTCTACATAGAATTTTTACATATGTAGATTTATATCATTTTAATGAAATATCTGAGTACCCATATTGTGATAACTATTCACATCCTACTAATGTTTCTTGGGAAGAGTATCATAGTGTAGTTGATAAAATTAACTGTGGAGTTCATAGTTTAGAATCGTGGGTTAAACCAACAGATAATCATATTTTTGCAAGGGAAAACTTTGATGTACCTAGTATATTATACTGTGTTAAAAATTACAGTACGTTTAATATGAATTGGTGTGAGTTCGATAGTGAAGAATATAAACAAAACTTTAATTTTTTATCATATGATAAATCTAATCTTGTTATTTTAAGAGAAACAATTCTTGGCAAATCACCACTAACTTCCTTTATCAATGATGATAATCCAACTCTACCAGATTGTACAGGAAGATTTGCAACAGATGGTTCTCTTTCTATATTGTTAGATGATGACTTACAAAAACTATATAAATCTGATAATTTTAATTCTTGGTGCTCTAGTTATGGAAAAACTCCAAGTGATTTTCCACTTGAATTTGCAATAGGATATGTAGAAGATTCATCAAATGAATTAGAATATTTTTTAGATAAAGAATCAGAATTACAATCAATTAAATGGATATAATATGTACGATAACTTACACCATCATTTCAAATTCTTAAAACCAGATAAAATACCCGAGTCTTTCAAGCATACTGTGTATGATAGTTTGATGGAAGAAGATATTCAAGGGTATGGAAAAAGAACACCATGGCCAGAAGATTTTCATTTACATGAAAAAGATAGATTACTTTCTTTATTAGAAAAAGATAGAGAAAGATTTGAAAAATACAATTGGATTGATGAGAATAACAACCTTATTTTTCCAACATACGATTGTGATTGGTTTGGAATGAGAACTCATTTAACTCCTAAAGATGGTATGAGTTTGGCTTTGGGATGTAGTTACACTTTTGGTTTGGGTAATCATATTGACCAAATTTGGCCAAGTTACTTATCAAAAGAATTGAACATTGATATAATGAACTTAGGAGTATGTGGTGGTGGTGTAGATACTTGCTATCGATTATTAAAAGCATGGACAAATGATTTTTCAATTAAAAATGTATTTATCCTAATTCCTGGTTGTTATAGATATGAAAGATTGTATAGTAAATCAGTAGGTGGTGTAAGACATATAAGATTATTACCTAACTATTCTGACCTTACTAAAGAAGAACAAAAAATATATGATGTTACTTGGAGTAAAGTTGAATCCTTGGATGAAAATGTTTTCATTAATTTTCACAAGAGTCTTGAAGCAATTAAATACCTTTGTATTAAAAATAATATAAGATTATACGAATACTTAAACCCTACATTCTATCTTCCTCATGAATCACAACATTTTCAATGGCCAATAACAAAATATACATCATTTTGTTCAGTTCATCATGGACCAGAAATACAAGAATTTATTACTGATAAATTTATTGAATTATATCAAGCTAAACTATAAAAATAATCCACTTTTTGCTTGGCAGTCTCGATTTTTTTTCGTATATTTACTATGTAAATAAGTTAAAATATGAAGTTAAAAGATATACAAAAAATAGTTGACGAAGTTTTCCCAAAACTTGAGAAACATTATGGTTACTCAAAACACTTTCCTGATACTACTCCGTATATCGAATATGAAACTTCTATCTATGGTAGATTAAGTGGTGAAGAAGATGATGGTGAGATGGGAGAAGAAACACCAGATGCTGAGTTTGATAGAATTGATAACTCAATTGTTATTTACTATCCTAAGATGAAATCTAAAAGACATATCGTGGAAACTTTAGTTCACGAATACCAACATTACTTACAATCTCCATCTTGGATGACAAGATACTACAATATGGGATTCAGATACGATAATCATCCATATGAGATTGCAGCAACAAAAGAAGAAATTAATTATAAAATATTTATATGATAGATACTTGGACTAAAAAACAATTTTTACAAGTAATGAGTGATGCTTACAAAGAGGCTCATGGTATAAGACCTCGTGGTATTAATTACGAGGAATGGAGTACCGAAGAACTTAAAATAGAGTTCTTAACTCTTTCTCAAATTTCAGCTGATAATGAGCAATGGGAAAGGGAACTCTAAAAAAATCATTAGATGTTCTCAATGTGATGAGGAATTCTCAAATGGTTATGATTATAGAATGCATTGGGAGAAAGAACACTTTTATCCATATATAGGACCAGGTTCTTTTGATTATGAAAAAGCTAAAAAAAATATAAAAACTAAAAAATATGATAAGTAGAAATTTATTTACCGAATCAAAGAAACTCAGAGTATTTGACTTTGATGATACTCTAGTAAAAACTACATCATTTATTTATGTTACCAATAATGGTAAAAAGAAAAAATTAACACCTGGTGAATATGCAGTTTATAATGAAAAACCTGGTGATGAGTTTGATTTCTCAGATTTCTCTAAGGTACAAGACCCAAACGAAATTAGAAAGATAACTAAGGTTCTAAGAAGAATCGTTAGTAGTAGTGGTGGTGATGGAGTTCACATCCTAACTGCCAGAGCAGCATACAAACCGATTAGACAATACCTCAAAGATATCGGTATTAATATGAGTAAAATATATGTAACCGCATTAGCATCTAACAATCCAAAAGATAAAGCTGATTGGATTGAGGATAAAATTGATAATGAAGGTTATGAAGATGTATATTTTGCTGATGACTCCAAAAAGAACGTAGATGCCACTAAGAAAATGTTAAGAGGTAAGGATGTTCGTTGGAGAGTACAACACATAAAACACTAAAATCTCATATTTATACATATGAGATATATATTAATTTTACTTATACTTTTCTTAACAGGTTGTTCTTCAACCTATCAATTATCAAGTTATTATTCTGATGACCCAATTTATGGGGTAACCCAAAGTGGTGATAGCATTAGAGTAGATGTGATTGAAAACGATTTTCAATTTCAAAGAAAATTACAATGGGATGATGAGTTCAGATGGAACTTTTCAACCTTTGCACAAAATCAACCACTTAGTTGGTATTACAGAAACTTCAATCAATTAGGAGGATGGAGAAGTCCTTACACACCATTCGATATCTATTGGAACAGTAACTTATTCTGGTCTAACTGGTCATTCAACTATGGATTTACTTATGGATATGGATTTAATCGTGGTATCCTTGGATTAAATAATTGGGGAAGTTGGAACTATCCATATTGGGGTAGAGGAAATTATGGATATGGTTGGAATAATTGGAGATGGAATAACAGAATCGATAATAGATATTGGGTTCAAAGAAATCAAAGAAATCAAATTGCTAACAATAGAGTATATGTTAGAGGAAGAAGAGGTTCTACTAATAATGTAGTACCAAACCTAAGAAATGATGTTAACAAAATAACTCCAAGAGTTAGAGTTAATCAAGGTAGAAGAATACCATCACCAGATGATGTAGATGTTGTAATCCAA
>Ga0233399_1000584_pt1 | contig 13690 bp, 9 predicted proteins | sample 43DmetaG_FD_182698 | JGI IMG/M metagenome (GOLD analysis project Ga0233399, IMG submission 182698) | Seawater microbial communities from Monterey Bay, California, United States - 43D | ecosystem: Environmental > Aquatic > Marine > Coastal | place: USA: California | collected 2016-11-08 | reverse complement strand
GTAGGTGACAAATGAGGGGTCTGTAGGGTCATAGCTAAAACTACAGGTGCCATAAGCAGAAGCAGAGTAGTCACCTTCTGTTGAGCTTACTCGCCAATGTGCGACGAAGACGCCTCCGTCTCCTAGATTCCGCTCTAGGTTTGCAATTGTCCATGTAGCCATTTTTCTTACCCCTCTTCTTGAAATACGGCGTTACAAATAGCCCTCACATTAGCAGGCTCTGATGACCAGTCGTCTCCAGAGTTGATAACGTGACGGTGATAAGACTGAGAAATGACAGCGCCATCCTCAACGATACGAGTAGCAGTACGTACTTGAACGACTTGGCCGTCCTCTGTAGCTACTACTTCGATTTTGTCTGCTGTTACTTCTTTAGTTAGTGACATTGTTGTCTCCTGTTAGTCCAGCCCCAGAGTCCACTGAGGCTATAGGGTTATTAAGCGGATTCGTAAACCAGTCCTATGTTAAAGTCATTTGAAAATGTAGGTGATCCTAAAACTGAATCTATAAACACAATTAGAATAGAGCCAGAATGCGTGACGCTTCCTGTTGCTAAAGCACCACCACCAAACGAGTTGTAGATAAAACAAGACCCAGCCGAAGCAGTAGCCGCTGTGTAGTTTCCAGAGGTATTGAAAGGAATTCCAGATATTTCAAAACGATCTCCTACTGCTATTACTTCGGTGCTGTCTAGTGATGTAAAGCCACACTTTAAATTGACTGTTCTTCCGATTTTAGTATAAGAGCCGTTTGCACCTGTAGGAGTTCCTAAGGTAAATCCTTGAGCATTAGAAGCCGTAGGGGTAAACGTCCCTTCTTCATAGTCATCCAGCTTGTTAGCCGCCGCAGTACCGCCGAGGTATGCACCGCCTGACAGGTAGAGGTCTTTGAAGCGGACGCCTGAGTTACCTAAATCAACAGCGGCATCTCTACTCGCACCTGTTGTACTATTCCAAGGGGTGATGTTATCTAAATCGCCTGCAATTAGAAGACCAACATCGCCGTTTCCTATGTGCAATCTTGAGTTAGAAGTGCCAATACTACCGACTGTGGCGCCGTCTTTCTGTAACTCTAATATAGAGCCGTCATTGGTGTTTCGACCAAGAATGTGAGTACCACCAGCAAACGTGCCGACAATTTGTCCACTAGCGTTTAACTCTGCGCCTGCTGTAGCGTTTGACGTTGTAGTCTTACCAACCAGCAAGTTGCCGTCGGAGTCGAGGCGCATGGCTTCGTATGGGGGCGTTGCCGATGAATTACTAACCTCAAAGCCCATGTGAATAGAGTTTGAGTAGTCATTGGCCTGAATTGCTGTAATACGAACAGCTTTGTCGGTGTCTGTCGTATGTTGTAAGCGGATGCCTGATTTGAAACCAGCACCACCTACATTGGCTGTTTGAGACTGGAAGGTAGCAACATCAATGTTTGAAGACGAAGTAACTACTGCGTTGTCATATACATGCAGTTGTGAACTAGAAGAATCCGTACCGATACCTACGTTGCCGTTAAAGTCTTGAACAAAAGAACTAGGGAACGAAGATGATCCAATGTTTAAATTACCGCTAGCGTCTTTCCAGATTCTATGTGACACGGAATTACTACTTGTAAGCGCAATACCATCAGCGCTTGTGTCGCCTTTTTGACGAACAACTAAAGTACCACCAGCCGTCGCTGAGCCTGTCCCGCCATCTATCGTGGCTGTGCCAGTTACGTCGATGCCTGTGGAGGTTGTGGTTAGTTTAGCTGAGTTGTTGTAGTTTAAAACAACAGTGTCACCATAACAGTTTATCCACTTACCGCTATCTGCATTATTTCTTAACACAAAAGCGTCAGCATCTAAATAAAGGCTACCTGTTCCTGTTTCTTTAATGTAACTATTTGCGCCATCATGATAAATCTCTAGGTCAGAGCCAGTACCGAAGATAGCCTTAGAGTTGTCAGCAAAAGTAATATTGCTAGTGATGTTGTTGAGGTTAGAGCCATCAGCGCGAGCCAGCTCGAAACCGCCAGCGGTTGAACCATCATGCACACGCAATGTGTCCTTAGTTGTATCGACGGTTAGCTCGCCCGCCGCCCCGGTAAAGCTATTGTGATCTGTTGTCGATCCACGTCTGATTTGCAATTGAGTAGGCATGATTTAGTCCTATGTAAGTGATCCTAAGTCGTAAGTTCCAGTGTCTTGCGCTAAGTCCGATAGTATTGACGGAAGGTTCTCAGTATAAAACGAACTGCCTGTCAATAGAATAGCGCCGAAATCTGAGTTAGATCCCAGATAATCAGACACATCTGTGTTGGGTATAAAGCTGGGCATATAGAAACTTCTGACTGCCCTAGTCGCAGAGGCCGCCGCTTCAGCCGCACTTGCCGCCGCCGCATCCGCATTTTCTTCTGCGTTCTGAATGTCCGTGATATTTGCCGCAACAGTTATAACGTCGGCAGAGATGCCCGACACTGTAGTCACATCAGAGCTAATACCCGAAACAGTAGAAACATCGCTATCAATTCCTGCAACAGTCGTAACGTCTGCTGATATTCCAGCAACCGTCGTAACATTCGCAGAGATTCCCGATACGGTCGTAACGTCTGATGAAATACCGCCGACAGTGTTTACGTCAGCAATGTTGTCAGCAACCGTCTCAATGTCGTTGTCACCGTTTAGCTCTGTGGCGACAGTCGTGATATCAGCGATTGATCCGCTTGTGGTCTGAACGTCAGAAATACTACCGGCAACAATGCCGATATCAGTAGCATCGCCAGCTACCGCGATAATCTCGCTCTCAATGCCAGCCGTTGTATTTACATTGCTTATGTTTAAGCCGACAGCATTTACGTTGGTAATGTTACCGGCGACAGTGCCGATGTTGTTACTGCCATTGAGGTCAGCGGCGACGGTGTTAATGTTTGAGGTATTGCCACTAACAGTAACAACCGATGAGATATTAGTCGCTACGGTATTGACGTTTGTAATGCTTCCAGAAACCGTATTGATATTGGTTGCGTTACCTGCAACAGCCGTCACATCTGTATTAATGCCTGCAACGATAGTGACGTTCGCACTAATCCCAGCGACTACATTGACGTTGGCGATATCAGTCGCAACCGTATTAATGTTTGTTGCATTACCTGCGACAGCGGTTACATCCGTACTGATTAACGCGACCGTTTTGACGTAGTTAATACCGCCCGCAACTGTGCCAATATCGTCGTCACCAGAAAGATCAGTCGCAACCGTGTTGATATTGGTTGTATTGCCCGCAACCGTGTTGACGTTAGCAATGTCTGTGCTAACCGTGTTCACATTGGCGATTGACCCGGCAACCGTACCGATATCGTCAGCGCCAGTTAGATCAGAGGCGACAGTATTAATGTTTGTAGTGTTGCCCGCTACGGTCGTTACGTTTGCGGAGATACCGGAGACCGTTGTGACATCTGACTGAATTGCACTTACATCAGTGATTGCATCCGTCGCGACTGTGCCGTCTTGGATATGGGCAAGCGTAGTTATATCACCAGCAATGTCAGCAATCGTTTGTGCGTCTTGACTGACCACCGACGTGGCTACTGCGCCAGTGGCATCAAAGCCCAATAGCTTGTTAGCCCGGCTGGATGCTTCGGGTAGCTCCATCGAGATAGAGGTCGAGTCGGTAATAGGCTTGCGAACAGATTGCTCGAATGCCCGGTTAGTCTGCTCACCTGCCAGCCATAGATTATCGAAGTCACTGTTTACGTCAGAGGCTAGGAAGTCACCAGAGTTTGTATAGTTCTGGGTGCGAGAGTAGGGCATGTCCCGGTAAAGGGTCAGAATGTCGCTTACAGACGCTCCAGCGGCAAGGGTTACATTGCCACCACTATCAGTGCCTACGCCTGACACAGAGTAATCTGTGCCCTCTGAGAGGGTAGTGCCGTTCTTCAATACGACAATATCGTCCTTGTCTACGATCTCGAACGTATACGCGAAGACCGTCTGACCAGAAGTCGCTGTGTATTGGTTACGGCTTGTGTTGTCTGCTACTGTCATAAGTCACCCGTTTTCAAATATTTTACCAAGTAAATCGCTTTTCTTCGATCTATACCTTGTCACTCTAACTCTTTAATGTATTGGGCATACCGCTCGTTTGCTTGCTTTGCCCTAGCCAAAATCATATCGTCAATAACCCGCAACTCCTTCTCTTTCTCTTCGCCGGTCATTACGAGGTTTTCATATATCAAATTTCTACGCTTATTAAGTTTGCGTATTACTTTTGTGCTGGCCTTAAAGAATGGCATGGCTTGAATTATCGCCCGATTTTTTTCTCGATATTCTGCTCGCTCATCGCCCTTTAAGTCTTTTAATTTGTTGCTAGTTTGGGTAGCAAGATTGGCAGATTCATAAAAGGTTTGGGTGCTTTCTGCTACACCGCCGGTTGGGAATCTCATTGTAAATGCTCGAATCAATGGATCGTCTACCGGGCTAGTAGGATCAGCAGGGATTTCTTCGCCGTTCCACTTTCTAACTTCATTGATAATAAAATCACCCGCATCAGTAAGATACTGTGCGCTTCCTGCAAGTGAACCACGCAAAGCATTGTCTATCTTAGCCGGGGACACTTTTAACAAATCGCCAAGCTCCTGAGCCACTTCGCTAGTGCCTTTTGTCTTGCGCTCTTCCGGGGGAAGGTCATCCATCCAATCAGGATAAATTGGCCTGCCTTGGAAAAAATTGTAGTTAGCAGTATTTTCAATAGCCACCTTAACTAAAGGTGGTATGACCGCACTAGGGTCATATATTGGGCTAACAGATCCAACAACACCTTTAACTATATCTAGCCAAAACTTTTGGCCCTCTTGCATATCTTCGGTTCCCATCCATGCAAGGAACCGTTCCGGAACGCTCCCAAATATATAGCCCAATGAAAACGGCTTTGGATATCGAACCCATGTATCACCAGATTTAAACACCCAAAACATATCTTTTTGCCATTGAGGTATTTCAAGATATTCTTGACGCTCATCTTCTGGCGCGGCATACAAGTAATAGCCTGCCAATATTACGCTTGGCATTGTAATCGTTGCTGTCGCCCACATTGTTGTGGCCTTTGGGTTATCTCGCATAGAGCGATACAACTTATCTGCACCTTGCATACCAGCGTTAAAAAACGGTATGTAACGGTTGATAATCTTTGACGCTGTACCACCCCTAGCAAAATCAAGCGTCGCGTCTCTAGCTTCAAAGCCCGCCTCTAAATCAGAAGCGCCTTTTCTTTTCGCGGCATTGAATACGCCAATTCTCACCGATTGCTCTAAACCAAGACTAATGTCATTAGGCAGTCTAAGAGGGTTTTTTAAGTATCGCGCTATCTTGCTTTCTGGGTTTAAAAGTTCTTGCTGTGCTTTCTGCAGTCCGTTATCGGATAGCTCCATATAGCTATTAAACGAGCCGCCTGACGCCATCCATTTTTGGTGTAAGTCAGTTCTATTAGTTAGCGCAACCAAGCCTCTAATTGGATCAATCACCGGAACCGGCCGGGCTGGAGACTGAATAAACGAGCTTTGCATATCTCGCAATACGTTCCTTGCCCAAAACTCAGGAATCAAAGTAGCGCCAGCCCTTAACAAGGTCGCCGGGCTTTGAAGCATACGAGTCACAAAACCTAACTGCTCGGGTTGCATTTGCTCCATTGCTTTAAGAATTGCAGGATCAACACGGAAAAACGTTTTCTTGCCATCTTTGAAAACAATAATTGCGTCTTTTGGAACAACCTTGCTTGGCCGGTAAACAGCTTTGCCATCTACCATGATCTTATCCATTGGCACTTTCATTGGCTCAATGTACTCTTCCATTATCGGAGCCATATCCGAAATAGACTGAGCAACCCGGTTTTGCCAAGCAAGATCAACAATTCTAAAAGTGTTTTTAATAATTGACTCAATCGGGTCTTTAATCTCTTTTTCCGATCCAACAATCTTTTTAATAACTTTGTTTATGGTGGCGTTAGTAAACAACTTGCCTTTTGTGCTGGCACCGTACTCGCCAAACTCTTCATCCAAAACACGCTGGAATGGAATATAGTTCTGATTAGATTCTTGAATCTTATCAAATGTCTCTTGCGACATATTTCCAGACTGAACCAGCAAATCGAGCATTCTTGTCTGATAGTCGTATAGCTCTTTGGCTGAACTATCAAACCAAGCAAGCGCATCTCCATACTTTAATGAAAGCCGGTCTAACGTCTCTGCCGTTTCAATCTTTTGCTTATCGCTAACCTCAACGTCTTTACGCAACTGCAAGTCTTGATAGTAACGGCGCGCAATTAAGTAATCGGTAAAGTCTTTCTTTCTATTGGCTTTGTTAGGCTCAATTTGGAAAACAGCATTGTCAAAATCTTCTAATATAGATTTTAAGCCCTTGCCTGTAATGACGGCTTGGCCTTTATTTCTATCAATATAGTAGGTATTGCCAGTGATGTTTTGCGTCGCCATGCCAACAACGCCGTTATACGCTCGATATAAATAACGCAAATCTTGGCCCGCTGGCTTTCTTAAGCCGCGCTTTATCGCTTCAGTTGCTAAGTCTCTGAAAGCTCCAAGGGAATCAAACCACTGATAATAAAAGTCGTTAAAAATACTTTCCTGCGGAGCTATTGCTGTAGGCTCTTGTTGAACGGCCGCGTCAGTCTGTGACTCAATAATCGTATCGCCGCCGCCAAAAACATCGCCTTCCGTTGCAATGTACGCCTCTAAATCACGAACATTGTTTTCAAATTCTTGCTGAGTAATGCCAGAAAACTGCTGATCAATAGCCGCTTCTAATTCTTCGGCTGGTAAACTTTCTAGCTCAACAATATCGCTTGTATCTTCACGGTCAAATTTAGTAAAAAGCTGTTCTAACTCTTGCTCATTTAACTGCTCAAGCTGTTCTATCTCGTTTTCAATAGAATCTTGCTGTGCTTGTTTTTCGGGGTACGCGGGGAATGTAGGGTCGGCAACCATCTGACCGATAACATCTACAATTTCAGAAACGTCTGTCGTTTCATTCCAGTAATCCGATTGAATGTTAAAAATCTCATCAAACGACCAGCCGCCATCAACTCTAAAAACAGTTGCGCTCATCCTTTTGTTGATAGCTCGCAAATCTGCCGCGTCAAAACCAAACTCCGAAACAATTGACCCGGCGTTAATTCCACCAGCTTTTGCAATAACACGCGCCAACTTAGTGTTATCTCGCTTGGCCGCATTTAATTTGCGATTCCATTTCGCCAGTGTTTGATTTTTAACTTCAATTAGTGAGTCGATTTCGCCCTGCTGATATTGGTCGTATGCCTCTAAAGCGTCGGCACGAATAGTCTCTACGCCGGTTTCAATTTCTTTTACAGCCTCCTCAACTGCTGTAGGAACATACAACGTTTCATCAATTACCGATTCCTGCTCGGAAACATTCATATTTGAAACGGCTTCTTCTGCCTGATCTTTGGTCATCCCTTTGTTAATTAGGATGTTTGTTACTATGTTTGCGGATGTTTTAACGCCACCAAAGGCTCCGATTAAGCCAGCCTCAAGCAATATCTGATCCTTAGATGGAACTATTCCTTCTAATACTTGATCAAAGGTATAGCCCTCTTCTAGCGTTAGATTTACTGTTTCACGTAGAACGTCTGCAACGCGCTCTTCCCCCAGCTCCGCGATCATTCCGTTCCATCCAGCACGAGTAAACACTTCGCTAACACGCGCATTTGGATCAAGCTTCTTGTACGCCTCAAACAAGCCCATCTTTAGCTTTTCGGGTAGTTTGTTAGCGGCACTAATTAATGGCGTTTTAAGCCGGTTAGTAACAGGGCTGATTAGGTATTTGTTTAAAGTTGCGCCAGATAACTCGCTCGCCACCTCAACCGAGGTATATGCCAGTGCTTTTAATGCACTACTAGCCGGGCTGTCTTTAGATTCTTGGAATAGTATCTGGCCTTTGTCGCTAACTGCCCACGGCCCCAATCGTTGCTCGCCATAATTCCTAACAGTCATAGGAACCATAGCCGCTGATTGCGCCGCTACTCGCGCCACTCGACCTGTTTGCCGGATAGCAAATTGTTGGGTTGCCGTTTTTGCCGCGCCTTTAGTTAATGCTTTCACTGTGGCTGTTTGAGCCGCTTTGCCTATGCCGCCAGTAGCCATAAACTCAAGCATAAAAGCCGGCATTTGCTCGCCGTAATACCTAAACTTGCCGCCGTAATTCATGCCACGAACAGACATCTCAAGTTGTTTGTTAATAAACGCATCTATTGTTTCTTGTTCGTTTGGATTTAACTCTTGACCGTCCTCTATCTTTTTAGAAATAGAAAGAAGCTCTAATGACTTTGCGCCTTGAACTACGCCCCCGCCCGGCAACACTTGAGACCAATCAAGAAAGTCACCAGCTTCTCCAAAGCCTATTGGATTGTTTTCCCATGACTTTAAAACATCAGCAGGAAAGCGAGTCTTAGCAATCTCGAGCATTGATTGACGCTGTTGCTCATCCTCATCAAATAACGCTTGCGCCTCTTCGCCCTCAGTATCAGAGCTAATTACATTATCCAATGCCAATGAATTAGCTTTAGGAATGTCTACTTGAACAGGCTCAGACTGCTCTGCTGAGTAAGCATTAAAAACTTCTGCAAGTTCTGCGTCAGTCGGGGGTGAGTCGCCGGTTAGCGATAACGTGCGCCCAGTAACAGAGTCCGTTACTTCATAAGTAGGCATTACTCAACCACCTTTACTTGAAAACGACCTACTGTTTTGTCTTGTGACTCTTCTCTGTTTAATTCTTCTGGCTTCGATAAAACCTCACGAACCTGAGTCATTACTTCACTGCGCCGAGTGTTTTGGACTTCATTCACCACTTCAGACGCGTATTTAGTCCATAAATTACGCTCAATTGTTCTTGTAATTGTCTGCCCTTGCTCTTCAAGGCTTTGCTTTTCAAGTTCCACTCGCTCAAACAATAACCTAACCGCAACGCCATTAAGATCGGGCGGTAGTGACGTTTTAATAATTCTGCTGGCCCGAGTCCAAGTCGATGCAATATCAGCAGTAGCACCAGCAATCTTTGCCGACGTTAATGTCTGTAACTGTTTTAAAATCTTTGTTTCGTCTGCTTGTGTAAGCTGTCCATTGGTTCTGGCTTGAATTACCTCCTCTTGGAGATTAGTAATTCCTGTCAAATACGCAGATGAATCCGCCTCCAAATCTAACTGAGCATTCAAGTCATAAGCACGAGATATAATATTTCCAAATTCCTGCGAATTACTTGTAGCATTCAGCTTATCTACTGAGGTTACATACGCCCTCAAAAGACTTGCCGGCCTATCACCAATCTGCCCGAGCATCTCTGCCTCATTAATAGAAACAATTTTTTGCTCGTTTGAAATGCTTGGGTCTTGAGCCATGCTCATAGCATTAGTGTAGTTTTGAGCCTGAGCAATCTTATTTACTTCAAGTGCTTGCTCTGCCTTTTGAATCTCCGCATTCTCGTAGTCATCGACTCTTTGCTCTAGCTTATCAATAAGAGCGTCTCTTTCTTCAGGGTCTAAAGTAATTGAAGTATCAGGATCAATAGGATTTTCTATGCTGTAAACATCTGACTTTTTAATGCCAGAAATAACATTTCTTGCTTGTTCAATTGTTTGTATAGGCGTTAAATTTTCGTTTTCTGTTAAAGCACGGTCAATTTTGCCAATCGCATATTGCTCTACAATCTGATCGTTTAGCTTTAGCGTTTCCTCTGCAAACCGTTCTTTGCTTAAATTAGGATCTCGCGCGGCAAGATCAAGCCTAGATTGATACGCAAGCCTGACACCCTCAGAGTCTTGCATTCTCGCTAAGTTAAGAATGTTTACTGATTCACTTTCAATAAGTGTATTAGTTTCGGCAGAAGCTTGATCCGCTATAGCCTTTCTTTCAGCTTTAGCAATTGGCGATCCAGCCGTCTTAAATATTTGATCGTAGTAGGACTGAATTCCGGGCTTTAAAAAATCTGGAGTCGCGCTATTTACACCTTCAAACACGCCTTTAGACAGCTTTTCAAATTCAGCAAAATTAGTAGGGTTGTCTTTGGCAAACTGTTCAATTTGCGTTCTTAATGAGTTTTTAGCGCCAGCCTCATAACCAGCAAGAACGTTTCTGTTGAATTCAACGTCTTGTTGCAGTGTCGAATACTCATCGTACACTCTTAACTCAGGAGCATCGCCAGTAGCCGCAAAGGCGGCACCAGCAACTAAGCCATCTTTAATAGATTGTTCTGTATCAATTTGCTCTTGAACAGCTTGCCGTTCTTTCTTTTTCTTTTCAGCAAAGCCTACTGCCAGATCACCAACCTGTTCAGCCAATCCTGCAAGCGCACGAACACGACGATCTGAGTAATCATCTACTCCTGTAGGCGTAAACTTGCCATAATATTCAATGCGCTTCTGAGCCATTCTTAACCGCCTTCATTCGCTGGCTTGCTTGGTGTGCTACCCAAACTTGCAATCTGCCCTGCGCCACTTAGCAGACTGCCTGCCGCGCCAATATATGCAGTTTGTTTAGCTGTTTTTCCTGCACGTATCAATGCTGACTGTCTTAGTTTTTCTGACAAATCAATAGTCGCCTCACTAAGCCCTGCTTTCTTTGCGCTTTCCAATGCCAGACTTGCTGGCGTACCTTCCCCCGCAATTCCAGACATTGATTGAGCCGCAATATTAGAAGCCAATGCGCGGTTTAATTCTTCTCTGCGCTGTAGCTATCTACTCTCTGCGGCCAGCCTTTCTTGCTCTGCTTGCTGTTTCATCTGCTCTTCTTGAGCCTTGCCAGCTTGCACTTGCCCATACACAGACGTCAGCGTTCCTGCCGCACTCAAGGCTACTGCCGTAATAACCCAACTCATTGTTCAGTCTCCAATATCTGCTCGGCAATCTTCTCTGGATTGGTTTCATCGGTAGGATGGTAAGTCGTCCATACCGTATCTGTTACTGCGTAGATAACTCGCTTCATGCCGGGCCTAGTTTGTCCTGTATACGGTGCAACCATGTGTTCCTTACCTTCATGCGTCACTGCGTAGCACTCGCCTTGTGAGACTGTGAATATGTGATTGGTCTTGTGTAGTGCGCCAACCAAGCATACGCCCGCAGGAATGAATAACTCTCGCGCATATAGACCGTCAGCAAAGTGATCAGTCACAACCGTCTCGGCTTGAGGCATCTGAAGCATCAAGTCCTGCGCTTTAAAGATTCCATCCTGTAGGGCAAGGTTCATCAGTTACCCTCAACTTCGTATTCAATCATCTGTATGTGCATGGGAGTAGGATCAGGACAAGTAATCGTCGGCATGACCTCTCTGTTCCATCCGTTAATATCGTAAACGTCTTCTATTATGCCAGTTTTCGGAATAATCGACCCGCCAGTTAAAGGGGATGTAGTACCAGCCTCACCAAACTCGCGAACAGGTACGGCAATGCCGTCAATGTTTATGCCAGAAGACTCGTAGACACGCAGGTTCATGCGGACAATCTTCTTCAAGCGCATCTGATTCTGGCCCGATCCGATGTTTGTATTCAGTGGCATAGGCTTAATAGTAGGAACAAAGGGTAAGCCAACCTCATACGTGGTAAAGCTGTACACCTCGCTAGGATCAAGAGTGATTTCGCCACTAGCTACCGTGTAAGACGACAGCACATAGCCTTCGTTCGCATCAGCTTGGCCGTCACGAGTTAACACCTTGACCGATTCACCGTCTAAATGGTCCAGTCCGTCGATGACACCAGCTACTTGGACGCTCTTAATCGAGCAATCCATAAGATAGGTAAAGTCCCATCGCTCAATGAACAGTTTTGCAACGCTGTTTACAGTGCGCTCGACAGTCATAAATAGTTGATCATCTACAACGCAAACGCTCTTAACGTCGCCGTCTGTCTTCCAGCTAGTGAAGCCGTTAATGTCCTGACTTCTTAGCGTGTTAAGGATCGTCGCTGTGCCATCTGTATTGACGATAAACAGCCAGTTAGCGTCGTCACTTGCAGTACCCGCTAGAAGGGCCATATCGACCGGCTGGTTGATTAAGTGAGAGGCCAGTACCGATCTATCGTCTGACGTGTAAGCGTCCTCGTTAAACGAATACAGGAAGCTCAGGAGGGACTTGCCGTGTCGGTCAACGAATATGGTCGAGCCGTCTACGTCTTGGACCTCGACCTTGTTCGCGCCGTGTGAAGTCTGGGGTTGAATCGTGATCGAGCTAGGCGTTGTCGGCTTACTGGTTACAGCAAACTCAGCACCCGATGTAAATATCTGCAAGTTACGACCGGGATACACGTCAACAATGTCATTCAGCTTGCGTGAAGAGATAGTCGCAAAGATTGCCTCGTCGTCATCACCGTCATCAATATCGAAGTCGAAGAATGATCCCGTCTTAGACATGAAGATTGATTGGGTCTTTGACTCAGTGCCGCCTATGACCAAGCGGCCCTCATAGAAGCAAATGCTGTTTGGATATCCACGGGTCGCAGACCAGACATCTTCTTTACGTGGCGAGCCTGATGCTGATTTCGTAAAAGTAATCTCGTGATCTGCGTCACCTTCCGTTACATACGCAGAAAACAACTCGAAATCTTTAGTTGATTCGCCAGAAATCGTAATCCTGTATTGGTCGGCACCTATTCTTTCTACTAATACGCCCGTCTCACCAAAGACCGGCATCTCTTGCAGGTTCTTTTGGATGTTGAAGACGGTCGAGGATTGCTCGTCAGCGTTAGAATCGCCCGCGTAAGTAATCGACTTAGAGGTTACGCCCTCGATATCAATCTCAAATCTATCGCCGTTTCTCCAGTTTGGCCCGCCAGAGTGACCAAGATCCATGATCTGAACTTCGTTAACAGGCGTTGGGCTTTGTGCATCGTCGAAGTCGTACTGCGGGATGTTAATGAACGGGATCAGATCCAAAAACCAATCTTCATCCGCTCCAAGGTTTACTAATCGCATCGGCGCGAAGTCACCAACGATAAGCATGACGTTTTCAACCTGAGCCACGCGGATATTTTCTATCTCAGCCGAAGTCAAACCGCTATACAAGGGCTTTATGTCCGCAACCCTAGTGGTCTGTATGTTTATACCTACAAGCTGAGAACGGAATATAGCGATATTGTCTCGCGTAAACTCCACAAGGTAGTGCCGGTCATCCTCAACGCTCATGTCTACTAAGCGTGGCGTGCTTAGAATTGCAGACTCTTCATATAGAGACAGACCAGCAATCGTAACCGTCGCGGCACCCAAGTCAGTCGCACCAATACGAGCTAGTCTCCAGTATCGAGCGGTCTGATCAACCAGTAATCGGAAGTTCTGCGGGTTAGTGCCAAGCAACGGGACGCTTGCGGCGTCGGTATAGGTCACGTCATCAGTTGAATACTGGACTTTGAACTGACTACTTGTGCCGGTTGATAGGCTGATCTGGCGCAGATCAATAAACTTCATGGGGAGATCAACCAACAAATCCATCTTGGCTACGACATACGGGTCAGTCGTGCCAATCGGTGTAGTTGTTGACGTGCTTGTCGTGTCATCGCCGTCATTGAGTACCGATGATGTGCCGCCATTGGGCATCGTGTACGTCGGCGACTTCTTTGAAATACCTTTAACGCACTCGCTTATAAACTCAGTACCGGGACGACGCTTCATGCCGCCTTGAGGGACAATCACAACATTATCGGCAGTCTATA
>Ga0233399_1000583_pt1 | contig 13690 bp, 16 predicted proteins | sample 43DmetaG_FD_182698 | JGI IMG/M metagenome (GOLD analysis project Ga0233399, IMG submission 182698) | Seawater microbial communities from Monterey Bay, California, United States - 43D | ecosystem: Environmental > Aquatic > Marine > Coastal | place: USA: California | collected 2016-11-08 | reverse complement strand
AAATTATTTATTATTAAAATGAGTTTTTATTATAAAAATATTATAAATTATTAGATTTTTAAATTTTTAATTTTTATAATTTTTATAATCTATAATAATTATAATGAATTTATAATTATGATATATCAATCATCCAGTTATGTTAACATAGCGAGTCCTCTTTTAGTCCATTTTTCAGGAGTATCATTTTTTTAAATGTTTAATAATATGCTCATTACAAAATTAGTAGAATGTCCTGTTGTAGAAAGTGTTCCTCTTCTTAAGGATGTTTTATAAACAGGACAACTATATCGCTAATGTTATTATAAATTATACTATTTGCTTGATTTCGTTAAGTTAACTTTCAGTTACCGGAATAAATTATAAATATGCCATTTAAAAATACAAAACTTTTGGATCTTAGTCGTCAATACATTATTCATTTTCATCCCATTTACATCCGTCCAAATATAATCCATAAATATAACATCCATTTTCAGGTGTAATATTTATGTCTATTTCTGTTGAATTTTAAGCAATTGGTTTAAAATCAAAAGTCAAAGTATCTATAGGAATTTAGAACTAATTAATACATTAAAATTACTTTTCTTGCATAATTTTATAAAACCCCTGTAAAAAAACTTTAAGTGAAATAAAATCCTGATATCCAGAAACTTGATGGTGCCCCATTATCTATCCAAGTTTACATGAAATTCAGTCTTTTATAAAAATCTAAAATCCAACTACCTAGAGGTTTTAAACTTGGATATGCAACTTTTGTCCAATATTCTGAAACTTTATTATCAAAAATTGCATTAAATAATTCTTCAAGCTCATTACTCATTGATACAATACCATCTATTGCTTTATTCAAATTATCTAAAGAGTTTGTTATAGTATATATCATTTTATTATAACGAATTAATTCTTATTGAAGTACCTAGATTTTATATAAAAATTACAGTATTCATAGATTATTTGTATTATATTGGGAATTTTTTAGCTATTTAATCTAATTCAAATTCTTTTGGTATCTATTCTAATATTTATATGCATTTTTCTTAAATCATCTATTCTGGTGATGATCCTTCTCCACTTTTAATTCTTGGTAATAAACCTAAAATTGTTTGGCATTATGAATTAGTTTCATTTATGGATGCTGAAATTTAGGCATTATCATGCATTCCAAAAACTTCAGGTTAATCATTTATTGGTAATTCTCTAATATATTCTCTATAAGATTCTATATTTCCATCTTACGGACAGTAATATATATTTGATTAAGAATAAACATAGCTTTCATCCAAAGCTTCTGGCTAATAAAATGTTTTCAAAAGAATCTTTATCAAAATTCTATCTTTATCATCCGTCACTCTTCCACCATAATTTGCTTCAGCTACCATATAATTTAAAGCAGGCCATTAAATCTCTTCATAATCTTCTAAAAATATTTTAAGCTAAAGCACTGAAATTGCTAGATCTGCAGCACTAAATTCATAGGGTATATTCCATCCTAATGGACCGAATTTTCTTCTTTCTAAAGCCATTGCATGGAAAAATGACAATCCAAATAATAATCTTTTCCATATAGTTGATTTTGAACAATCTTCGAACATTTTATGATCATAGCTTAAATAAGATCTCATTAAACTGTTTTTTATTCCTTTAGGAGGCTCATATGTCATTTTTACTCCTTTCTAAAGAACAGAGACTGGGAACACTTTTGAGGGTGCCGTAGTTAACCACATTCTAAATTCAGGACTACAACTATCTGAAATATTTTCAAATATTTATTCTAATTTTGGCATAAAAGATGCTGCTAAATGACAATTTTGTAAGAAAACCCATTTTCCTTATTGAATTGAATCTTCAATTGCTGCACAAGCACTTTCCCCTTATCCTTAACCTAATGATCTAATTATTAAATTTTAGGTCATGCTCATTTTTAAAGCTAAAGTTTCAACTTCAACTCTTGGATCAGCACCTGGTGATAAAATGAAAATTAATGGTTTATGTGAATTTGAATCCTCAAACGCAGAACTTAAATCAAAAGGTGGGAATTCTATATAACTACTATCCATTTATTCTTTGATCATGTATTGAACTCCAGCTATAAATTTATCTGGACGTAATATACGTGTAATTAAAAGTTTTTAGAAACTATTAAGAGATTAAGCCCAATTTGTTGGCCATTCTGGACAATTATATGGTTCTTGAGATTCATATACAGTTTTCCAAATCTATACATTTTGAATAAATTCAGTGTCAAATTCTTTAAAAGATTAAATTTTATTTGATAATTCTTCAATATTAGCCCATTAACGATCACTAAGCCAACCATCAGATGGATTTTACTTTTAACACCCGATTGAAGTACCACCAACCATCACAAATCTTACTTCTTAATGAGTAATCATTTTTTTTTCTTCTTACATGATTCTTATAGCAATTAACATAGAAAATGTAAGTTTATCTTTTTCAAGTAATGATCTCACAATATTTAAAAATAAATTGCTTGTAAAATTATTGTTTATATTAATAACTTTCTAAGTTTACGAAGATGTAGTCTTTTCAACTGAAGTTTTTTCTACTGATCTTTCAAACAAATCAATATAAAATTCAAGACTGAATTAATAAACAGGTTCAATTTATGCTAGATCAACCACTGCGAAATATAAATTACTTGATCTTTTTGCTACATCTTTATATTTATTTTATGTCAATTTAAATTATTCTTAAAATGACATTGATATTTATAGTTTATCTTATATTTCATTTGATTCAATTTTACTGTTTTATAATGTTTCAATTAATTCTTCATCATCTAATATATTTCCACTAGCTTCTGATAACATTTTCAAAATTTTATCTTCTGTTTATTTTTATTTATTTTTATTTTCAAAATACTCTTTAATATTCTTTTATCTTTATTCTTCCTAAAATTTCATAACTTTATTACCTAATATGCATTCTCAATTTTTACTACAATATTAAGCATTTAATCTTCTAAGCCTTCAGGAGTAACCATGAAATTTAATAAAGTAACCTTTATTTTAATTAAATTATACTTTCACACATATCTCTGGTGGATAATGAGGATTTGATAATTTAGTTGTAATAAAGAATTTAAATTCATTACAAAAATCTATTAATTTATCTCCTAATTTAATCTTAAGTTATCCTCCTTATTTTATTATTTTATTCTATAATATAGACTCAAAAATTGGATCTATTTCTTCCCCTATATTTTCTAACAAACACTAACTTCCAAATGATATAGAATTTTCTAATGTAAATAATAATTCATTTTAAGCCATATTTTATCTTAATATTTTTATATTTTATCTTCCGACCATTTCTCTTAACCATTGATTAGCCTATAATTAAGGATCAATTAATAATGGCCTAAAATTATTTATAATTTTACCATCTTGATGAATTTTTTACTATAATTGCATTTTCAATTGAAAATTTATCATTAGGTAATTTATGTTAATTTACCCAAATTCCTATAGAATTTGTATCAGATAAAATCTCTTATATACTGAAATTTTAAGTAAATCTAATGTGTTTCTCTTATAATAAATCCTTCCATTCTTATATGCAATTATCTCTATAACTCATCATAAATGCCCCTAAATAAGCTATTATTCCAGAAGACAATAAAATATCTCCTGTTATAGAAAGTAATGAATCTTAGAAAAATATTTATTTGTTTCCCCAACTCACTTTTTCACCAGCCAATTCTTTAATATTTTTTAAATCATACCTCTTATAAGATTTTTAGCATTGTCAAGTTATTTTTAACATTTATTAACACTAGCTTCTAAATCTTCTTTTTCTTTTTTAGCTTAATTATATTCATCCTCTAATTTTTACAATAAATCCATTACTAAAATATAAATATTTCAACCATCTTTTAAAGCTGATTATTTTTATGCTAAAGTAGACTCTGCAATTCTCAATTTTTTTTCAGCTTCTGCAAGTTATAGTCTTTTAGGTTCTACTATAAGTAAAGCATCAAAAGTTTCAACACAAGCTCTTATCCAAAGTGAAATATTTCCTGCAGGTTCACTAACTTTAAATATCTTATCTTTTTGATAATCAGGATGAGCCTTTATATATTATGATATATTACACATATAGTTTTTAGTTTTTGAATTGATTTGGGATTCATATCTTTGATTTTTTCTTCTTTATAAGTTTGAATTTTTCCGATTAATTTATTATTTAATAATACTCTTTTAGAATATTCCCAGAAATCTTACTCTTTCCCTTTACTTGGATCATTAGGATCTTTTACCTTCCATTTAGCCTAACTATCCTCTCCTAATGCAATACATACTGACTACATTAGTAAATAAAGAGTAGCTAATTATAATATAAATACATGGTGGTTATACGTATGATTTTATCATATTAATATCATCACCCTTAATTTTACTTAAAGCTTCATTTGCAGCTTCTAAAAGTGGTAATACTTTTGATAAATCAGATTCACAACTCTCTTTTAGTGATGTTGCTTCCATTCTCTAAATATTTGTAACTCTTTCTTCCTCTTCACATATTAATCTTTATTCGAATGCTGTTTTCTAATTTGCTTATAGATTAGTCAACATTATTTAATTTTCTTTAGTTTTTTCATCCAAAACAGGAATTAATTATTCTAATTTAATTTGCATTTCTTAAACTTATTCTTCAGTTGATTATAATTTAGTTAATCCATTTTCATATCTACTTATTTGATTGATAACTTAATTTTATTAAGTATCATGAATTCTTTTGAAAGTTGATAAAAGTTCTAAATAACTTGTAGGAGTCACATAATTATATCTATAAAATATAAAAATAAAACCTTCTATATTCAGATAAAAGACTAATCGCCATTTTTTTAACTTTTAAGTGCATTCCTACAAATATTTCTACTATTCCTTTTTAATTATTTATATAAATACCCTCTTTTATCTATTAATTATGTTCTTCATCCCCTTTAATATCTACAGTTGAAACAGCCTATTTAGCTGTAGATCTAATTTAAATTATTATTCAACCTTAATGCCTCTTCTGGCCATGGTAAAAACCAATCAATTGTAGTACAATTTACTAATCCAGGGAAAGTTCTAATTCTCCTTCTGAATCCTTCACCCACAGGGCTCATACAGAGTACCAAATGCAAATTTTCTCTACATTAACTAATGAAATATGCATATTTTTGATTCATTGTACCAACAGGCATCACATTACTAATTTCTTCTACTATTTTAGCTTTTTCCTCTAATGGGAATAAATTAGGCACTTCACCATTGTTTAGCAGATTACAAATATCTTCATACATGGCCTCATTTTATACTTATGTGTCACTAAATAAGAAAACAACTGGTTTTTAATCTAATCCAACCATTTTTATAAGTTTTTATAACTCATCTATCCAATTTTTAGCATCACATTAAAATAATTCAAATTGAACAATAAATGTAGAAAGCGTGGCTAATGATCTAAAATAGTTTAATATAAAAATTAGATATTTACTTTCTGCCAGAACCACCTACTCCTACTAATAAAGCATGACCTAATGGAGTTTGTAAAATTCTTACTATTCTGGTAATATGTTATATAGCATTCATAAATAATACTAAATCCATTCTATTAGCTGAAAATAATTTATTGTATTCATCAAGTATTTGATTAGATTATTTATTTAATTAAACAATATCAGTCTAAAATAAATAAATTTATACCAATTCACAATAAATATCACTAATTTATCTTTTACTTGTATCTCCATTAGGATATATTGTTGGAACAAAAGATCCCCAAATCAAAGGCTCAACTTATACAATATTAGACCAATCCTTATAATAAAATATATTTATACCATATTGAAATTTTCTTTCATTAATTTCTTTAATTATTAATCAAAGAATTATTAATCGTTGCTATCAATAAGTCTATCTTAAAATACTCTCATGCATTCATGTGCCCAAACTTTAATAAATTCAGTATGATCCCTACACCCTATATGATTCACCTATTTTTATAATTTATTACTCTTGCTATTCCTTAAAATACTTTTTAAATGTCTCTTAGATTATATATATAATGTGATTTTGCAGGTGTTGGTAATAATTCTTTAGATGATTTCACTATATTGTATATTTAAATTGTAGATTCTACAATTTTATCACCCAAATTCTCTACTTATTTTCCCATGTCTCGACCATTATTTAAGAAAAACCATTCCATTATATTATGGAATATTCTTTATAATGAATTTGGTAAAAATGATTCAACATATAAAACGTTATAATGTCTATAATTATAATATATTTACCTTGTATATCTAAGACTAACACTATTTCTTCCTTAACTTGGTGGTCCCATAGCACTTACAAATATTATATTATCTAAATATTTCCATTCCATAGACTCTAAATCATACCATCCTCCTTCATTCATCCATTATCTTAAAATTTCAATAGGAGGTTATGCTAAATATTTCTCTTTAGCTGGCATATTTAAATCATCAATAAAGATAATAATCATATCTTTTCTATCTTCAGGTCCAAATCTCCCTTTTCCTCTTCTAGAATTCATTTTTACTTCAATTGCTTTTTATACTTAGTTACAAGTAGTTTATCCTGAAAATGCAGTTGTGAAATTAGTAAACGTCTCATTATAATAACTTACGTTTAATTCATTTATTATATTTATAGTTTTTCCTGTACCTGTTGGACCAGTTTATAACATATGAGATTTTTATCCAATAAATAGTTTTAATAAGAAATTGTTTCTAACTGAATCTATTGTTGGTATTATCAAATCTTAAATTTTACACTAAACAGGAATTTTATATGATGGCACAATTTACATCCAATTTAACCATAATTATTTATTCTAATCATAACAAATATCATATATATTTGCAAAATCTAGTATTTTTACAGGAATTTCAACCAGAGGATGATCAAATAAGAGATCAATCTTATATTTTTCACAAACATTCTAACCTTGAATAAATTCTAATAAGAAAATATGGAATAATGGTCTTGCAGATTCTTCTAATATAGCACCTATTGACCATATTACAGCAAAAGTTACAATATTTTAGACAATATCTTCGAAATCTTTTGGAGCTTTTGCCTATTTACAATTTAAAAATTTTAATTTAGAAATATTAATTTAGAAATTTTAATTTATAAAATTATACCCCTTCTAATTTATAAATATCTAAATAATGCTTGATTATATTGATTAAAGACATTATAATTTGATTTTCTGCATATTACATAGGAAATTTCCCATGTTTTTTTATAAAGGCAAAACAAGGATCAGCCATTCTCTAAACCAATTTTAAAACGTAATCTAAATGTTTCTCTAAAAGCTTAGGAAAGCTTTTATTTAAATATGACTATAATAAACTATTCCATTATAAATTTTTTGCTTCTAAAAAGACCATACCACATCTACTAACTGTAGCTGGTGAAGCATGTTATAAATCTTCTACTTCAAACATCATTGTCATCCATCTTGTTAATTTAATGATTTCTCCTGAGGTTAAACAAAGTTTTTTATTGTCATCTAGTACTGTATTCATATTTTCAATCCAAACAGCATCTACTGGGCCATCGAATATTACCCATTTTCTTTCTGGATTATCTCCTTAAGTGGCTAATTCTCTCATAATTTTTGGTAAAACTCCATCTGTCCATTATTTTGTATCATTATCAAATAATCCATATAATTAATGACTCATAATACTTTTTGGGTTTAATTTACTGATTTCAACTTTATTAAAATCACTAGTTCCATTTAATTTACACATGGCTTATCTCAAACATTCAATAATAACTGATTTTCCACACATAGCTTCTCCTACCATCATCAAACCATGTCTAACCATTATAGTATCGTAGAGTTAAATACATTTATTCAAAAATTCTGTCTATGGAATCCAATTATTTTCTTTACATACTAAAGTTATTGCATCTAATAGATCAGTATATTCTCTATCATTTAATTTTACACCAGGAAACAAGTCTGACGTTATTGATTTAAATAAAGGTATGTCATTTAATGTGAATTTTGGTAAATTTACATCCATTAAAGCTATTAATGCTAAAATATCTTCTTTTTCATCAAGTTTACGCTTAAGATCACCAGCTGCAGTTAAAATTGCTTTTAATGCTCTCATACCAAAATCATAATGATATTGACTTGATAACTGTATATTATTAATAAATTACTTATTCACTTGATAATCTCAAACTAGCAACTATTTTTCTAGCTAGATTTCTAGCATCTTAGAAACCAACAGAATATAAGAATATTTCTGCAATTAATTTATAATCAGGCACCATCATAGCAACAGTTCTGAACAAAGCTTTTAAATTATCAGGTAAATCTGATCTTCCAGCATAACCAGGATTCATTGTAATATTAACAACACAAGTTAAAATAAGATCAATTTCATCTCCATCAAATTCAAAACGTTTACATCTCATTTTTATAGCATTTTAAATAGTAATAACTTATTAAGCAATAACTGACAAAACTTCTAAATCTATTCTATTAAATTCATCGAAACAACACCAAGCTCCTGAAGATGCCTTTAATATAATAAAATTACAAGTCCTTTAAAGAATTTACTCATAGCTTAGAAATTAAGTTAGTCTGAGCAATTAAAAACTACACATTGCATAGCTAATGCTTTTGCTAAATCCTTTGTTGTTTCAGTTTTACCTGTTCCTGCAGGACCTTCTGGAGCTCCTCCATAATTTAAATGATATGCTCCCATCAATGTTCTATAACATCTGTCTGTTAATGGAGTTATAACTAATCTTTTTATAATATAATTATTTACCTTGTTGAATTTCCTAAATACTCAAAACCATAATTATATATAGCATTTATGCATTTAACTGGAACATTGTAATGTCCTCTTTTTTCTTCTTAATAGTATCTTAATTATGATAACCAAGCAAATTCTTATATACTTTGTACATTATCAGCATAAAATTAATCAACAACGTCTCTATTGTGAACATCTAAAACCACCTTAAATATATTTTAATTTTACTAATGCCCCTAATGTAAGTCTATCTAATTCACTCAAATTACTTCTAACTAATTTTACTATTTCTATTAATTCATCATTTAAAATTTATACAAAAGCTGATATCGATTTAGAATCTAATTTTTGATTTTTTAAGGCTTATTCAGAATTTAATGTCCATCGAATCATATTACCCATAAGAACTATCATAGCTGGATATTTCAATACCCATTATGTACGTTCAGTTTCGTCTATCAATGACTTTTTTGCAATTTATTTTAATGTATCTCTCATTACAAATTCTATTTCTAAAAGCCATTTTTCTACATTTCCTTTTTTTTCACCATCATTAACATCGATCATTTTACTAAAAGGCACAATTTCTTTTTCAGGTGATATCATTCCATGAACTACTTCATTTTCATTAAATTATAGTAGATTAATAGCTTCAAAGCATTTGTTAACATGTCTCTAAACCCTAAAATTACATTATATAAATACAAAGTTGGGTCTTTAGTTTATGCTAAAATTTCTAATAATTGATCATCTGATAAAAAGAAGAATCTTGGAAAGACTTTTCTTTTAGTTTCTAAATATTCACTTAAACTTTTTTAAATCTAATCTAGTGTTCTATATTATATAAAAATAAAACTTATTATTTGTTTCGAATTCATTTTTCATTTTATCACTATCAATATTATCCCATAAATGTTGATCTTTTGCAAAATTATCCATTAATTATCTAAATTGCTTATCTACAGAGCCAAATCTTTAATGTTCTAATGGCATTTTTTTTTTAATGTCTTCACTCTCAAAAATAGGTTGTAGATACATCCATGATCTTTAACATTTTATCCATCCTTCCAAAGTATCTTATACAATCAATAATCTTTATTCAAGATCATTTGCTCTTCTTAAAATTGGCTTAATGAAAGGAGAAGATTTCATAAAAATCAAAATATTAAAAGTATCATCTAGTTATTGAACTATTTCGTCCTAAGATTTTATAATATAAAAATTTTTGTATTTCAAAATACCAATTTTAATTCCTATAATATTAATAATATAAACCTCTTAAATTATCTATCATTTCGTTCATTTTCTTTTCTAAACTATATTGTTTATCTACTCTATAGCTTATTTCTTGAATTTCTTCTTAATGATTGAACATTCCTATATCTGTTAAAATTTTCAATGACATATCATCATTGGGATCTATTTCAACCACATTGCATTTTTCAAAAACTTCTTTCCAATACATTGGTTTTTTAACCATGACTTCTGTACACAATAATTCAATCATCCATAAATTTTTACGGAATGATTATACATCTTCTATCAAAATCTAAGCAATATTTGCAGCACCTATATAATTAATAATAAACATTCTTCATCAAGATCCAAAAACAATTTGTTTAATTTATGTGTATTTTTAAGATAGGAATCAATCTTTTTTTCAATCAGTGAAAAATTCTATTTAAGGAATGGACCATTATACCATTCTTATTTATCTAAATCGTAATCTATACAATTTTCCCATAATTTAAAAAATGGTTCAAAATTAGTATTTAATTCATTTAAATCATGATATTCTGACAATGGCTATTTAAATATAACTTCTCTCTCATTAAATGATTTAACTTAATCATAAGCAGAATCTATTTAGTCTTTTAAATGAGTAGCTTATATAGCATTTTCTTTAACACTTGTATAGTCTTTAAATTTCTTCACTTGTGCAAAAAATTTCAATAATTATTAAAGTTCCTTTGCAAATTTATCTTTTTCAACGTCTAAAATATCCATAAACTTTATTTCTTATTATAAGAAATTTTTTTATCCTTCGAAAACTTAAGCTTTTATTGCTGTGGGATAATTTCCTAATGTCCAAAATGTTTCTAATTCTTGTTCACAATATTAAAAATTGAATCTATATTAATTATATTTACACTTATAAAAGATCTAAAAAATCATCAACACAATAAACAGATTTTTCATTTATGGAAATATTTTTTTCATGAGCATTAATGAAACTTTTAAGAACAACTAATTCTTTTTCATTTAAAGGAAAATGTTCTAATTTTTCAAACATATCCATATAATTATTTTAAATTCTTTTAACATTATCAACACAAATATCATGTACCTATATTAAAATAATTTTACTTTTTATAAAATTGTAGTAATTAACTCATTACATCTATGAATTAATCCTTCTTTTGCATTTTAGCTATTAACTTTAAAAAATCCACAATTTTTTTGAGTTACAGACAATTATTGTATTCCATTTTTTGCTAATATATATTCTTAGAGATCTTGTTAAACTTTATCACGAGATAAATTATCAATTATTATTGGATCTTTTGATTCACCAAATATAGATCTAAATATATTCTTTTAGCTTCTTTCGAATAGAAATTAAAATTTAGAAAAATCATCAAGTATTTATTAAGGTCCTCTAAAAGCAATATTTAGATATTTTTTAATATCATCTAAAGATTATTCAATAATTTAATTTTCTGATTTGCTAATAAAAACTGATTTTTTACTCACATCTACCAAAGGAACTAAATCTTTTTCCATAATTATAAAGCTTTCAGATGTTTCACAAATTTAATGAATTGGATAAGATATAACTTCTATAATTTTCTATAATGATGGCTCAAAATAAAGTACTTTTTCTTCTTCTTATTTTTCAACTGCAGCTCTTTTTTTTTGTTATTTTATTAGTAATTTACATTAACTATCAAATTTATATTTAATAATGGATATGTAGATTTTTTAAAATTTTCATTTTCTTATGGATAGTTAAAATTTTTGATAAATTAACACCAATTATAAATATTTGCCTTTTATTTAATATTATACTTTAAAAACGTTTTCTCTTAAGTATGTATTGAACATAAAATCGATTCTAGTTAGTAATTTTTTTAATTCGCTTTCTCTATAAACTTTTAAATCTGTTTAATAAAATCTAAAAGTATCTCTTAATGAATCTTAAATTTCACTGATGAGATATTCTCTCCATTACATAAGTAAAGTTTATAATTATTCTTTATGATATATTTTTTATAGATTTTCAAAATCAACCTTTAAAATTATTATTATTATACCAAATTCATAGGTAATTGATTATGATTCATTTTTGTGTTATAAAGGAATTATTTTTCAAATGATGAACTTCTTTAATTTATCAAATCTAATGTTTTTATTACCGATTTATGTTTACTTATATGATTTTTTATCAACTAAAATTATTAAAAATATAAACAATTTCTTAATATGGTTTTAAATCATATTGAATATCTGTTACACTTCCATTTACTGTACCAAAATATGGTAAATATTTACTAGGTTTTCTCAATTCTATTCTTAAATCTTTAAATTTTAATTCGTTTTCGATTTAAAGCATTTCTTTCAATACTACGCATTTATTCATGTGCAAACTATAATTTTTTATAAACTATTATTCTAAATCATTTAAAGTTCTAATAGCTTAATCAGTCTTCGCTTTAACTTTTTTTAATATTCTTTCTTTCATTTAATGAGAAATTTCAGAAGTTAAACTTTTATCAATATTTGAAATATAATTAAGATATCTCATCTCATCTTAAGCATTATTTTATAAATTTTTAGCCATAAATAATCTTTAAAAAAATTTTTCATTATTTTCTTTATAAAATAAAATTGTTAATTTAACAGTTTCCTTGATTTAATTTGTACCATAAACAAGTACCTTAAATTTATTAGTTTAAGAATTATATTCTAAAACATCGACATCTTACCATATATATTGATGATTTATGTAACCGGGAGATTTAGCATGGGGACCTGGTTAATTTTAACATAACTTGAATAATTCTTCATTGCTTATATCCTTTAAATTATAAATTTTTACTTCATCCCATACATCATAATTTATTAAATTTTTAGTGCATTATAGACCATATTGTGAAAATTATTATTTATCTACTTAACCAGTTATCAATTTATTGAAGAATCCATCATTATCTATGATTCTTTTGTCTTTTATTTCTTATTTTTAATAAATGTGCATATTTAAAGCTGATTGGATATTTTTCTTAAATATATTTATTATACCATTGGAATACTTATATATTGTGACATTTTAATTTAGCTTGATTTTGAAAATTATGAGCCTTTTGTTTTTCCAAAGTTGTTTTAAGTTTTATTTATACTTTTTATTAAATTACTCATTCCAAAACCTTATGTGGTTTTTTATGCTTTTTATTAGACTTCTTATTTTTATACTGCAGCCACATGATTTGAATGATTTCTTATTTTAAAGTTAGTTTAATTTTGTGTTTTCTTTTCAACATCAGGACTTAATCTTTTTTTAAAGCCTTAAGATTATTTTCCTGAAAATTTTGATTATGATTCTCTAAAATCTTTGTTTTAGAATGATTATCGCATTTCTCTTTCTTAAGCTTCAGCAAAAGAGAAATCAAAAGTAGGCATATTTATCTTATATACAGCTCCTATATCATTAATTAAAAATACCTTTAGCTTTTCTATTTTACATTATTTATATCTTTAAAATGATTATAATCAATTTAAATAAATATATAATAATAATAACTTATAAATTATGTCATTATAAAAAAAAAATTAATTCTTAAATTATTCATAAATACCATAATT
>Ga0233399_1000581_pt1 | contig 13698 bp, 12 predicted proteins | sample 43DmetaG_FD_182698 | JGI IMG/M metagenome (GOLD analysis project Ga0233399, IMG submission 182698) | Seawater microbial communities from Monterey Bay, California, United States - 43D | ecosystem: Environmental > Aquatic > Marine > Coastal | place: USA: California | collected 2016-11-08 | reverse complement strand
GGCATCAGACTATGAATATTCTTGGTCTAGAACTGATTTAAACGGAAATCTTGACACCAGCTTTAGTGGCACAGATGAAACAATTGAAATTTATAAAGGGGGTGTTTACACTGTTAGTGTATCAGACCCTAGATTTAGCAGCTTTGATAATGGTTGCCCAATAATTAAAACCATAACGGTAACTGAATCCATAATTGCGAGTATTGATTTAGATAATGATGGAGAAGTTTTAGATAGTGAGTACGATCATTTTGTTGAAGTGATTGATTTAACTAATGACAATACAAACAGCATTAAAATTAATAATATCCCTGATTTAGGCATAGGTGATTATGAATTCAGTTTAGATAATTTTAATTATACATCAGAGCCTAATACTGATTCTAATTTTACCAATCTTGAACCTGGAGTATATAACCTATATATAAGAGATAAGAATAGCTATTACTATTACGAGTTTGGCTGTGGAATACTTGAAATTCCAGTCTCTGTCATTGGTTACAAAAAATACTTTACTCCCAATAATGATGGAGTTAACGAAACTTGGAAAATTCTAGGTATTCGTCCAGACTACAATGCTGATAGTAAGGTTTATATTTTTGATAGATATGGAAAACTTCTTAAACAACTTGACCCATTAACAGAGGGTTGGGATGGGACATATTTAGGAAAACCAATGCCAGCTACAGATTATTGGTTTAGGGTTTATTTATCTGAAGATGGGCGAGAATTTAAAGGGCACTTTAGCCTAATCAGAGGAAGATACTAATTAAATAGGTTAATATTATAACCTAATGTTAACTGATGAAATCCACCATTGCCAAGAACAATATTTCCTCTTTGATATGAATAATTATAAGAAAAAACAAAGTCTTTATAAGAAACTCCAAAAATTGGAGTAACAAGTTGATAAGTCTGTTTACCTATTTTTTCACCGTCAAGATATTGTGCTCCATCAAAACTTTGTCTGTAAGAAAGTCCCAGCCACAAATAACCGTAATCCAAATTGTAATATGATTTAAGGTTTAGATCAATAGCTTTTTCACTTGTAAGTTTTGAACCATGAAATAATACTGATGGCTCAAAAGAAAATGGAGATTCGGTGAAAAATAAGTATCCAAATGATGCAACATATTTAATAAAACTTGTATAATTTTTAGAAAAGTCATAAACCTCATCTCCATATATATTTGATGGAGAAAAAAGAACATTTTTTAAAGTTAAATGAGCAAAGTAATTAAAGTTTACATACGAAACACCAATATCCATATTGAAGTAACCTGAACTTTCCATTACTTGAGTTATAAGATTATCAACCTCTCCCACAAAAGGAGCAAAAGAAGTTTGATCCAAAGAATTTTGAACGCCACCAATACTCAATCCAAAAGACAATTGATTAATTGAACCATAATTAAAAAGATTAGGTTCGTTCATTCTAGACCTATCTTCATTAAAGTTAATATGATGAGCATAAGTTAGTGATAGACCTGTTTGAGCATGATATCCATTTTCATCTTTAAATAATATCATTCCTACTCCATTTCGATTATTTAATCTTGAATCAATAGAAAAAGTTTGCAAATTAGGAGCATTAGGTTGATCCAACCAATGTTTTCTGGAGGTCATTCTAATTTTTATTCCCTCCAAATTAACTCCAGCCATTGATGGGTGAAGTAAATAATAATTTTCCGTTAGATAATCAGTATAGATAGGGAGACCCTCTTGAGAACTTGAGGAAAGTGTAAAAAACACACAAGCAGTAAAAAATAGTCTTCTAAAAATATTTTTCATTAAAGTTCTTAGTCTAAGCGACCAAATATAATCAATATTAATGCCATTATATATATAGGATCATTGTTCAAGATTTGATTATCATTTATATTTTATATCTTAAAGTTCTTAAAATTAAGTCAATGAAAAATTACATCATAATAATCATAGTTTCGTTCATATTTAACATAAACACTTTAAATTCTCAAGAGCCTGAAGAAGAAAATAAAATTGAAAAAAAAGATTCACTAAAAAAGAAAAAGGCTCTTTTACCTTTAAAACCAGAACGAACTATTAAACTTAAAACCAATGAAGGAACATGGATGTCTGTTGATGTTAGCCCTGATGGAAAGACAATTGCTTTTGATCTTTTAGGGGATATTTATACAATTCCAATTAATGGAGGAAAAGCAAAAAGAATAACAAAAGGTCTTGCTTTTGATGCTCACCCAAAATTTTCCCCTGATGGTAAAGACTTGTTGATTGTATCTGATAGATCTGGAGGTCCAAACGCTTGGATTATAAATTTAAATTCAGGTGATTCAACTCAGGTTACAAAAGGCAAGGATTATTTTATGGAAACTGCTGAATGGACCAATGATGGCGAATATATTATAAGTACTAAGGGAGGTAGAAATTCTAAACTTTTTTTAAATCACATTAGTGGAGGAAAAGGAGTAGAACTTATTAAAAAACCTGCTAATTTAAAGGTAAGCGATGTAGCTGTAGGCAGAAATGATAGGTACATATGGTTTTCTAGAAAAACTAATGCTTGGCAATATAATGCTAGATTCCCTCAAATGTCAATAGCCAGATACGATAGAGAAACTGGATCCATTGAAAATATAATTAGTAGATATGGATCAGCATTCCGACCAACTTTATCAAACGATGGAAATTGGTTAGTTTATGGTTCTAGATGGAATGACAAGACAGGGCTCATTGTAAGAGATTTAAACACTGGTAAAGAAAATTGGTTAGCGTATCCTGTGCAAAAAGATGATATCGAATCTCAAAACACTTTAGGATCAATTCCAGTTATGAGTTTTACACCTGATAGTGAATTTTTAATAGCATCATATGGTGGAAAAATTAATAAAATCCCTATAAGAGGTGGTGATGCAATTAATATCCCTTTTACTGTTGAAGAAGAAATTGAATTGGGTCCACAATTAAAATTTAATTATCCCATTGAAGATGTTTCTCAAATTCTATCTAATCAAATTAGAAATCCAAAAGTTTCTCCAGATGGTTCAAAACTAGCTTACACTTCTTTTAATAAAGTTTATATTAAAAGTCTCCCTCATGGTGAACCTATAAGATTGACTAATCTTAACTCTGTGGAGGGAATGCCAGTTTGGTCTCCAGACGGAAAAGAAATAGCATTTGTTAGCTGGGATGAAAAAGAAGGAGGGGCTATTTATAAATCAAATGTTGAAAATAAAAAAACTCAAAAATTGACAAATGAAAATGGTGTCTACTCATTTCCTACATTCAATAATTCAGGCAACAGAATAGTTTTTATTAAAGCTTCAGAAAATGATTTTGATAATTATGGTTCACTAGGAGTGGACTCAAAATTTATGTGGGTTTCTACAAAAGGGGGTAATAATAATTTTATTGACAAAACTAATGGAAGGTCAAACCCTCATTTTGTTAAAAGTTCTGACAGGATCTATGTTTCCAATAGATCAAACGGTCTAAGTTCAATTAGATGGGACGGAACAGATGAAAAAAATGTTTTAAAAATTACTGGTATATCAGTTTATGGAACACCTGGCAGAAAATCTCCTGCCTCACCTGCTAGCTATATAATAAAATCACCTGTTAAAGAAGAGGCTTTGGCTGTAATTAATAATGATGTTTATGTTGTTACAATTCCTTATTCCGGTTTAAAAGATTTATCTATAAACGTTTCAAATCCTAAAAGCTCGAGTTTCCCAGCAAGAAAATTAACAAAATTTGGTGGTGAATTTGCTTCTTGGGGAGCAAATGGTGATAATGTATATTTTTCTTTAGGTAAATCGTTTTTCAATTACAATATTCCTATTGCAAAAGCAGACGAAGAAAAAATTAAAACTGAAAAAAATAAAGAAAAAAACAAAAAGGATAAAAAAGACGAGAACGATCAATATAATGCTTCAGAAATTGAAATAAAAACATATATAACTAAAAATTCTGTAAAAGGATCACTAATTCTTAAAAATGCAAGAATTATCACTATGAAAGGAAGAGAAATTATAGAAAAGGGTGATGTACTTATTATTGATAATAGAATTAGTGAAGTTGGAAAATCCGGTCAAATAATAAATGATGGAAGTATAAAAGAAATTGATGTTTCAGGCAAAACAATTGTTCCTGGATTTGTTGATACTCATGCACACGTTAGAGTTTCAAGAAATGTTCACAAAGCCGAAACATGGTCCTTTGCTGCAAACCTAGCTTATGGTGTTACTACAGTTCGAGATCCTCAGACTGGAACTACTGATATTTTATCCTATGCTGACATGGTGGATGCTGGTCTAATGCACGGGCCTAGAATCTATTCAACAGGACCTGGGGTTGGATATTGGGGTTATAATTTGAAAAGTTTAGAACAAACTAAAGATGTTTTAAAACAATATTCTAAATATTACAATACTAAAACCATTAAAATGTACAGAACTGGAAACAGATTGCATAGACAGTGGATTTTAATGGCATCTAAAGAACAAAAATTAATGCCAACTACTGAGGGAGCCTTACATCTTAAATTAAATATTAATCAAATGCTAGACGGGTATCCGGGACAGGAGCACAACATTCCGATATACCCTGTTTATAAAGATTTAATAGAAGTTATGGCGAAATCTAAAATGGCATATACACCTACACTTTTAGTTTCATATGGAGGTCCTTGGGCTGAAAACTATTTTTATGCAACTGAGGATGTTCAAGGTGATAAAAAATTAAATTATTTTACTCCTAAAGCTCATTTAGATGCTAAATCAAGAAGAAGAAATGACGGATGGTTTCATAAAGATGAATATGTTTTTGAAGAGCAGGGAAAATTTATTAAAGACTTAGTAGAAAACGGCGGAATTGTTGGGGTTGGATCTCATGGGCAACTTCAAGGTCTGGGTTATCATTGGGAACTCTGGAGTATGCAGGCAGGAGGCCTAGATTTACATGATGCACTTAGAGTAGCAACTATTATTGGAGCTGAAGCTATAGGTCTTGAAAATGATTTGGGGAGTATCGAAAAGGGGAAATTAGCAGACTTGGTTATATTAGCTAATAATCCTCTAGATAATATAAGAAATACAAACACTGTTGAAATGGTAATGAAAGACGGAAGATTGTATGATGCTGATAATTTAAATGAAATCTATCCAAAAGATATCAAAGCTGAATTTAATTGGGAACAAATTAAACCAGTAGATCTTCCTGGAACTAATAAGTAATAATTTTGAAAATATTAAAATTCATTATTAAATTTTTGAAATGGACCTTTGTAGCATTTCTAGGTTTGGTTTTTTCCGTTTTTGTTTATTTTGAAATAAATGAAATTCCTATTTATAATCTTAAAGTTGCTTACAAATTTATTACAGGAGTTTCAGATTATGAGCAATATGAGGGACTTGCAGAAAAACTAGGCTACTTAGAAAGTGACAAATTATTGATTATACACGCAGATGATATTGGTTTATCCAAGTCTGTTAACGATGCTAGTTTTGAAGCTCTAAAAAAAGGACTGGTCAATTCCGGAAGCATTATGATGACTTGTGATTACATTTTGGATGTAGGAGAATTTGCAATTAAAAATCCTGAGATAGATTTAGGACTACATTTAACTGTAACTAGCGAATGGAGAGACTATAAATGGGACGGTGTCTCAAATTCTTCAAGTATTCCTTCGCTAATTGACAAAAAAGGACATTTATTTGAAAATAAAAAGAAATTCACATGGAACGCAAATCCTGACGATTTAAAAAAAGAATTACAGGCTCAAATTAATTTGGCTAAATCATTGGGTATAAACCCTACGCACATTGATAGTCACGAAGGAGCCTTGTTTTTTGATCAAAAATTATTCAAAGCTTATTTAGAGGTTGGCGAAGAAAATAAACTGCCAGTATTTGTTCCCAAACCAGTAGCAGTTCATTTTGATAAATCATTTCCTAAGCCTAAAAATGTAGTAATTGTTGATAATATGTATATGGCTCTTCCTGACTTAGAGTTTTCCAAATGGGGCGATTATTACATTAATGTCTTAAATAATCTTGGTCCTGGTTTAAATGAAATTATTGTTCATCTTGGATATGATGATAAAGAAATGCAAAATATTACGGTAGATCATCCAAACTATGGTTCTGAATGGAGAAACTTGGATCTTAATGTAATTTCAAGTCAAGAGTTCAGAAAAGCAATTGAGGACAACAACATAAAATTAGTAACGTGGAGAGAAATTCAAAATATTATTTACTAAAATTTATTTTACTTTATAATTGTAAGCCAGAGTCGCTGCAATAGCATTAACTAAAGCTGAAATGACATAAGGATAGTCAATAAAAGATAAGTTACTATACATTAAATAAACTACAGCCAAGCTAACGATGCACAATATGGTACATAGCACAAATAAAAACCATTTTAGTATTTTCATATAAACTAAATATACAATTAACTCTATTACAATGAAAAAATATATCCTGATAATCCTATTATTTACTTCAATAATTAATAATGCACAATACAAGCCATCAAAAGAAAATTTAGAGGCAAGGAAATGGTTTCAAGATGCAAAATTTGGACTTTTTATTCATTGGGGAGTATATAGTGTTCTTGGTGATGGTGAATGGGTAATGAATAATCAAAACATATCAAAATCAGAGTATGAAAGACTACCCAAATTTTTTAATCCTACTAAATACGATGCAGAAAAGTGGGTTTTAATGGCAAAAAATGCAGGGATGAAATACATAACTATCACTAGTAGACATCATGATGGATTTTCAATGTTTGACTCAAATGCTTCAGATTATAATATTGTTAAGAAGACTCCATATGGAAAGGATATCCTTAAATTGCTTGCCGAAGCCTGTAGGAAACATGACATAAAATTATTTTTTTATTACTCACAGTTAGATTGGTATAGGGATGATTATTTCCCTAGAGGAAGAACAGGATTAGGAATAAATGGAAGAGGTGAGGGCAAATGGGAGAATTATATAGATTTCATGAAAGCACAATTAACCGAACTTTTAACAAATTACGGTAAAATTGGAGGTATTTGGTTTGATGGACAATGGGATCAACATGAATGGGATGGTAAAAGATTTGGAAAAATTAATGTAGATTTTAAACTTAAAGAGGTTTACGATTTAATTCATAAACTACAGCCTCATGCACTTATTGGGAGTAATCACCACTTAGCTCCAAATCCAGGTGAGGATTTTCAAATGTTTGAAAAAGATCTTCCTGGAAAGGGAACTAAAGATTTTGCAACCTCAAAAAATGATATAGGTAATTTGCCATTAGAGGTTTGTGAAACTATAAATGGATCATGGGGATTCAACCTTAAGGATCGTAAGCATAAGTCAGAAAAGGAATTAATTCAATATCTAATTAAAGCAGCAGGATATGGAAGTAATCTTCTTTTAAATGTGGGTCCTATGCCCAATGGTGAAATTCAAGAAGAACACATTAATTCACTTGAAAAAATAGGAAAATGGGTCAAAAAATTTGGTGAAACGATATACCAGACAAGAAAAGGACCTATAGATCCAACTGATCAATTAGTTTCAACCAGAAAGGATGGTAAAGTGTTTTTACATGTGCTAGATTCATCAAAAGAAAATATAGTATTAGAAAATTTCAATGAAAAAATTAGGTCCATAAAATATTTTGGATCTAACCAAAAAGTAAAATATTCTCACAAAAAAAATAGTTTAAAAATATATTTAGATAAAGAAAAAGTAAATAATATTGATACAATCTTAGAGTTGGATGTAAAAATTTAACTTAAAAAGTTATAGTTTTTGGTTTCCATGTTTTAGGGTCACCAGTAATATTGTTAGACAAACTAACCAACTCTAAACTGTCAGGTACGATTTGAATTAGAATACAATCAGTTTCTATATTATTGTAATAAGGTGTCCACTCATTTTTCCAGTATTTTGTTTTTAAATTAAGATCATCTATTAAAATTCCTATCCCATTAATTGAAACATAATTCTGTCCATCTGACGATTGAAAGTTTATTGAAATGGATGAATTAAGTCTTAGATGAGCAACTTTTCTAGAAAAAGGATTTGTAACCAGAAAAATATCAAAACCCTTATTTATAATATGATGATCCATTATTCTACTTTTTGGCTTTCCTAGCGAATCAATAGTAACGAATACAGAATTTTTAGATTCCTTAATAATTTCAAATGCTAGATTTTTAATTTCTTGGCTTGAAATGTTTTGTGATAACAAATTAAAAGAAATAAAGAAAAAAGAAAAAAACAGTATTTTTTTAAGTAACATATTAATTAAACTGATTAAAAAGTATGATTTTACTGATTATAAAGATAATAGTTGTCAACAATTTTAAAAAATATAAAATTTTTATCCCTGTTGTACATCTGTAAAAAAAATAAACTACTTGAAAAATATTTATTTAATTAAATGTGACTTAACATTCTGATTTACAGTAATTTATGCAAATAATGAAAAATTTAATACTAGTGAAAAAATATGGCTAAAGAAATTTTTAAATTTTTAAAAAAAAAGTAATTAACAATATTTTTTCCCAGAGAAGAAAAAATATCTTCTGATAAGAATAATTTTTTATAGATTAGTATAAATTAATGTTTAACTAAAAACTAATACAATGGGATACAAACACACAAACAGTAAAGGAAAAACTTACTTTTTACATTCAAAAGATGTAGAATTAAAAGGTGGTAGAAACCAAACTATTTATTACTTCGCTAAAGACGAAAGAGCTGAAGCTTGTGACTTACCAGCTGGAAAACAAGTTGTTGAGAGTCCAAAAACTGGATTACCATTCGTAAAAGGGAAATAATCATAGATTATTAACCAAAAATTAAAAAGCCTGCTTAATTTTTAAGCAGGCTTTTTGGTTTAAAATAACTTGGTTAGTTAAACTATTTAAATCTATACATTACGAGCTTTAGATTAACTTGATTGATCATTTCTCTAGTTTTAGATCCATTATTCCACATCATCCTATCTGCGAATGTTGGATTTCCCCAGGCTTCTTCAGCTTCTTCTTCGGGAATTTCTCTACCCATAATATCAAGTGTTACATGAGTTATTTCCTTATTTCCATTCTCACTGCTCGATAATATTTTATTAAGCTCCCACCACTTTCTTGCTCCGTTTAAAATACCTTTATTATGCCATTTTTTATAGAACTCCATTTCATACTGCTCGTAAGTATCTTCTAATTGTTTAAATGCATTTAATGTTGCTACTGTTCCTATTTCAACTTCTCCAAAAATCCATCTTGTATTATCTAACCTTTCAAGTTGATAAAAATTTCTAGTCCCAAATGGACCTCCTTCCCATATATTATCAAACTTTTTCTTTGATAATTTATTGTAAACACTTCTACCTAATTTATAATAATCCAATTCTTTATTTAATTGAACTGAATCTTGAAATATTTGCATAACTAAAAAATCAGGTTGATTAGCAGCATTTTCATCACCTTCAATTGGTACAACCTCCCAAATCATCCATCCATTCTCTAAACCATCTTCAATGGCTTGTTCGTGAATTTTTGACCAAAATTCTTCATATTTAATATAATCAGCATCTTGACCATCCTCTAGCCTAATAGATGTGTAATTAATAATCTGTGAATAAGTAATTGCAGAAAATAGTAAAGCAATCATTAAATTAATTTTTTTCATAATATTTTTAATTTTTAGTATTGATTTTCATAAAAATATAAAAAAATGTTTAAACATTCAATACAGTATGTTTAATAATTAATGCTATGACTCAAATAAAAAAATATTTGTAATTTAATTTTATGTATAGAACTCTCTCTTTTTTAATTTTCCTTATTTCATTTACATGTTGGTCTCAATTAGATCCAACAAAAAAATATAGTGTTAATACAGTAGCATTTTACAATGTTGAAAATTTATTTGATACTGTTAATGATCCTAAAACTAATGATGATGATAGAACTCCAAACGGGAAAGATAAATGGACTGATGAAATTTATAAAATGAAATCTCAAAACATTGCCAAAGTTATTTCAGAAATTGGAAAAGATATTGTTGGCACTTCTCCATCCATTGTAGGTCTTTGTGAAATCGAAAATAAAAATGTCCTTATTGACCTATTAAAAAATAAAGAATTAATTAACCAAGGTTATTCAATAGCACATTTTGATTCACCTGATGAACGAGGAGTTGATGTAGCTCTTCTTTTTAAACGATCTAAATTTAAACCCACTTTTGCTAAAGCTTATCCCTTGTATTTAACGAGAGAAAATGGTGATACTGATTATACAAGAGATCACCTATTGGTTTCGGGATTTTTAGATAATGAAATGATTCATTTTATAGTTAATCATTGGCCAAGTAGAGCTGGTGGTATGATGAGAAGTGAACCAGGAAGAATTAAGGCTGGAATCCTAAATAGAAAAATAATTGACTCAATATTATCAACTAACCCAAACGCAAAAATTATAAATATGGGAGATTTTAACGATAACCCAACAGATAAAAGTGTCAAACCAATACTATTAACTAACTCTAATAAATCTAGAACAAAACAAAATCAACTATATAACCCAACTGAGGAATTATTTAAGAAAGGTTATGGGACTTACAGATATCGTGGAAAGTGGGACATGATTGATCAAATAATGATTTCTAACCAACTATTGGACGACTCTGGAATATTTTTTTTAAAAGCTGGAGTTTTTAACAAAAAATATTTGATAAATTCTGAAGGTAAATACGAGGGCTATCCATTCAAAAGTTTTGCAGGAGGAAAATTTTTAGGTGGATATAGTGATCATTTTCCAATATACATTTTACTAGCACAAGAAATTAAATGAGTCAAAACAATTCAATTCAAATTTTTATTACTGGAGGAACTTTTGATAAAAGTTATGACTATATAAATGGTGACTTATATTTTGAAAAAACACATATTCCTGAAATGCTCAAAAGAAGCCGTTGTCATTTAGATGTAAATGTTAAAACTCTTATGATGATCGACAGCTTAGAAATGGATCAATCTCATATTGATAATATAATTACTAATTGTATTGAATGTGAATCAAATAAAATAGTTATTACACACGGAACGGACAGAATAGTTGAGAGCGCTAAAAAAATTCAAAAAGCAGAAATTATTGGAAAAACAATAATACTTACTGGAGCTATGATTCCATACGCATTTGGAAGTTCATCAGATGGTTTTTTTAATTTAGGCTGTGCTTTATCTTTTGCTCAATCATTAAAAAATGGAGTTTACATAACTATGCAAGGGCAATACTTTAACCCAAATAATGTATTAAAAAATACTAAGGAAGGATTCTTTAAAAAGAAAAATTAATTTAATTTATCAGATAGATTATATTTTTCATTAAGATCAAATACTTTTTTTGCTGAAAAAGTTTTCTTGTTAATTAATTCAAGTTGGTGATTAAGTAAATCTACCTTTCTGTCTATATTATTTTTAACTTCAAAATAAAGTTCAGCAGAAACATCATGAAGTTTGTTGTTTCCAATTAATTTAATAACGTTTTTCATTTCATTCATTACTGCTTTCATTTGATTAGGTAACCAACTTATAATTGGTGTCCCACCTGTTGCTTTTGCATACTTAGTATTAGCCATAATATATTTTTGAACGAATTGCCAATGACCATTTCTAAAATGATATATCTCTTCTAAAATTCCTAATAAATAACTAAGTCCGTTAAAATTCTTTTGTTCAAACAAAATTGAGGAAATACCATCATTACTTAAGCTTAAGACTGTTTCTTCTAAATCTTTAAAAAACTTTTGAATACATTTTGGCCTATAACTTCTTAAGTCTAATAAATATTTCGTTAACTCGTTTTTTGGGTAATGTTTAATTACACCACTAAAAATATCTTCCATGGGAATTATATCGTCTTGAGCCCCTGTTTGGCCTCTAAACTGTTTAGGCTCATCCCACACTCCATCATAAATAACTCCGTCTCCAAATAATTCTTCATTACCTTTTACACCCATAATAAAAACTCTAAAATCATTATAATGATTCCATCTAGATGCTTTCCACATTTCTCGTCTTCTGCTATTCATTAGCTTCATAGTATCATAATTTTCTTTAAGTGATTTTATAGCAGCATTAGTATCGTTATTTTTTAAAGCATGTAATACGTCAATAACTGAACCTACAAGACTAGGAGAATGTTGATTAATATCTACATGTAACATGATAAATCCGACTTCATCAGGTTGACCAGAAAAACGAACACACATATCCAAATTTGACCATTTATGATCTCCTTTTTGATCAATTTTTTTGAAATTTCCTAATGAATATGCGTAGTGATAATCTAGCCAAGGGTACACATCAAGTTTGTTGGAAACTTCTACAAAGGGCTGGGCAATTTGCTTGGGCAAAAAACTTGTCGCTTTACCATAATTTCCTGTTTTTCTAAAATGTTGAAACGAGGGTTCTAAAGTATAAGCAGATGCTAAAAAACAATACCCTCTATACAAAGCTTGAATAATCATTATATCTAATTCAGCACAAACCTTTTCATAATAATTGGGAAGACTATTAACCTCTTTATGAATTTGACCTGGATGATCTAAGTAACCTGACTTATCATTAATTTTAACAGGCATATTATCTAAAATTTCCTGAAGCTTTGAATATCTTTTAGGTAAAGTTTCAAGTGGTTTTTGCTGAGGAAGAAATCCATTTTTCTTTCCAACATTAAAGAAACCGTCAGAATATTCTTTTTTTATAAACCCCATATTTAAGTAGTTGTTTTATTAAATATACTAATTCTTTATTGTATGCAATTGATTTACTAACTTTAGGTAATAACGTTTAATTTTTACAAAAATGGGGAAATTAAAAAAAGATGACATATCCAAATTAGGGCATAAAATCAATCAACTAAAAAAAAGAATATCAAGGACTGAAATTAGTGGAAATACCTCAAAAGTAGAATTCAGAAAAATGAGGATTAATAAAATCAAGAAACAGATAAAAGAAATTCTAGCTAAAAAGAAAAAGAAATGAAAAAATTATATTTTTTATTATGTATTCTCGGAATTGTTTTACCCTATTATCATTTGATAAATTTTCTTTCAAATAATAATTGGTCAATGGAAGGGTTTTGGAACGACATTTTTTTTGGTTCTCATCCAGTTTCAATGATTGCCATGGACCTGACAGTTGCTGCAACTGCTTTCTTGATTTTTCTAATTTATCAATCAAAAAAAAATAATTTAAAAATTCTTAAATATATAGTATGCCTATTTATAGTTGGGTTCTCACTTGCTTTCCCGTTATATCTTTATGACACTCACGATAAAAAATAGATTTTCATTTTGAATTTTTCTGAAGCATTTGATCATCTGAAAAAAGACGAGGTAATGTCTTTTTTAATTAAGAAACTTGGAAATCAAATAACATTGACGGATAGATATGATAAAGATTTTGCTAAAGCAATATCATTATTGATTATAGAGCAACAGGTTAGTTTTAAAGCAGCAATAACAATAAAAGGAAGATTTTTAAAATTAATCTTAAATAAAACCAGTAAAGAAATTATCAATATTGATGATTCAGAGATGCAGAGCGTTGGAATTTCTCATAGAAAAGTGAATTATATTAAAAATACCTATTCCTACTTTATTAAAAATAAGATCGATTTTAAAACTTTAGATGAAAAAGGGGTTA
>Ga0233399_1000577_pt1 | contig 13735 bp, 16 predicted proteins | sample 43DmetaG_FD_182698 | JGI IMG/M metagenome (GOLD analysis project Ga0233399, IMG submission 182698) | Seawater microbial communities from Monterey Bay, California, United States - 43D | ecosystem: Environmental > Aquatic > Marine > Coastal | place: USA: California | collected 2016-11-08 | reverse complement strand
CTGTATTTAACACAGTTTTAATATCTTCTCTGTCTTCCTCTGCCATTTCTTCACGTACATTATCTCTAATGTCTTGTTCTACCATATCATATATACTACTAAAACACCACTCACAAAATGTAACTGGAGTCACACCAAAATGTCCTTGTATTCCACCACACGCTTCGTCATATTCATTGCCACAAATGTTACAGTTATCTGGTGGATTAAATGTCTCTGTTTTCTTCATCATCTCTCCTATTCTTTAAAACAATATGTATATACCATTTCATTAACCATTCAACTTTCCTAGGGTATTGGTCTGGATTAGGTATCTTATCTTCTCCAAAGTAATCAATAAATCCTTGTATGTCTTCATCACTCATAAGTGAATCCTATTCGTTCATAAAATTCAATATTATTATTACACCAATCTTTCATACTATTTGTAAACATAGATTTAGTTATATCTAAGTTGACATTTTTACTAAATGATTCTAGAATCTTTCCATTTATAACATCATCCATGGTATAGGTGTTTTCTCCGAATCCGTGTATTTGAAATTGCTTATTGAATTCACTGTGCCACTCATTGTCGTATTTGTGTTCTTTATAAAAATTGTTAACATTATTTTTCATATTCATTTCGTGCGTGGTACACCGTATCTCATATTTATTATAATATTGTTCTAACAACAATAGAATTATAGTGTGAGGAAATAACATCACACCATCATCTAATTTATTATGATTATCCAATATTTTTATTACTAAATCGTTAGCCCAATTGTTTTTTGTTATAGCATTGTTCTCTGCATTATAAAGTTCTGCAAAGAAACTTTTGTCTGTTATTACAGATGATAAGTAATCTTCATTGAAAAGAAACCCCAAATCAACTTCACTTCCATCATCTCTTATTTCACCAAATTCTTCATTAATATAAGATATCTTATCTTCTCTAGTATATAGTGGTACCATGGTTGTCTTTAATAGTTGAGCAATGTAAGTATACTCACCCCATTGCTGTGACCCAGGTATTAGTGATATTTTAACTGAATCTTCAAACAATGCCATGCATTTGTCCACCACATGCAACCGCACGATAGCATGTTCTTTTATCATATCAAAATGATATATGTTCGATAAGCAATAGTGTATAGTGCCTCCATCATTCTTGGCCCAATCGGATGTGCTAGAAAAATACTTTAACAATTCTCTTGCTAGGTCATTAAAATTTTCTATATCGAGGTCTTCATAACCTGATGTGAAGAAATTATCAAATAAATGGTCTATTGAGAAGTGCCTATTATTTGTTGCATTACCTCCTCCCCATTTTTTAGATTCTAACGCCGTAGAATAAAAAGATTCTTGCATAGTGTTAACTATATATTCTCCGCCACATCCACCCACATATGAAAAGAATATAAGTCGTTTAGAAACCCGTTTCAACCAATCTTCTAACCAATCAACTGTAATAATTATTTTGAGTTCTTGTTCAGATGGTATTTCTATATTTTTTTCACCGTCTTTTACTAACCTTCTAAGACTATCTTCTTCTACCATATCATCACGTACATTATCTCTGGTGTCTTTCATAATGGTATATCCCTATTCTCTTTAGCACAGTGTGATTGACAAACTTCTAGTTTACTCATATTGTTTTCAATCCACTCAAAGATTGGACCTTCTATAATCTCTTCCATAGAATGATGATGTATATTATGATACTTCTTATCTATACCAGATTCATTCCAAAGTCCAGTCATTCTTCTTGTAATGCCAAACCAACAACAAGGCAGTACATATCCTTTTGATGTGATATAAAGGTTGCCCATTGTCTTATGAAATGTTCCTTGTCCATTTCCAACAGCCGCTTTACACTTTGGTTGTATCTCAAAAGTTTTGTTCAAAGTCATACTAAGCCCTCGATTCCTACATAACCTTCTGGCAATACAATCTCGTCTATTTGATTTGCAGGGTCTGTATTTCTAAAAGACTTAATGACTACAAACCTATCAAAGTTCTCATCTTCAGATAGTTTCTTAATGTCACTTATCTGATGTTGATTCCATTTGAATACAATAAACTGCCACATCGCTTTGCCACCAGAAGAGATGTATGCTCTCCAGTTATTCTGCAAAGTTTTCCAGTCAACATTCTTTCTATAAAGATGATTGGTTTTTTCATCCCCATCTATTCCGAAAACAACTACTAAACGATTGTTTAATTCTTTAGATAATTCTCCTAACTCACTCCAGAAACTTTCATTTCTTGACCCGCCATTCACGTGAACCCAGATATCTTTCTCTTTATTGTCTAAGTGATAAAAATACTTTATGATTTCTATTACATCTGGATTTATTACTGGTTCATCTAAGTTGCCACATAATACTATTTCATCTAAGTGTGTCCATCTATCAGGCAGAAATGTCTTCTTTATATCTGCTACTGATAGATAGGTATTATTCAGTTCAACATCGTAATCTAAAGTAAACGCATCTCGTTCTTCAGTCTTTTCATTCTGAAGTTTAAGAAGATAACTTCGTTCACACTGTGGACAAAAGGCATTACAATAGTTGGTTATTTCTAACTGTAATCGTCCTACATTATGTTGATTGAATAATGCCATTATATTAATCTTTTGGCCAGTCACTCATTGAATCAATTGCGTCATAGTTAAATATTTCTGCTGTTGCCCATTCTTTTTCAACACACCACCAACACTTCTTACATGTGATTGTAAACTTTTCTGTATCTTCTATCCAGCCTTCGCAAGACCTAGTTAATGCACCAAGAGAAGCAAGTAATCCATATTTCTTATAAAATGCTAAAACGATTCTTTTGTCTGTATGAATAAATGGTCTATACTCATAATATCTACCGTTGTCTTGCACTTGCTTTTTAAACCATTCATCTCTATGTACCCAATCTCTTGTTGGCGCTCTATACTCCCATATATTTCCCCAAACTGGTTTACCTATTTCTTCATCTGGATTAAGAGTGACACCATTAAACATTCCAGTAATTTTATGTTTGGCTATTAATTCCCATTGTAATTTAGAACCATTATCAATGTAATCTTTGCCTTCTGTCATTTTAATCATATGTTCGCCAAACTTTACATTAGGAAATGCTTCTTTAACAAAAGCAATTGCTTTTTTGGAACCAATCTGCTGAACAGGTTTTTCTTCGTGGATACATGTCCATTGATGTATAGTAATGTCTAAGTCATTCTTATCAATATGATATGCTAATAGCCACAACAACATTGACGAGTCCATCCCGCCAGACATACCAATTGCTATGTCTTTATGATTTAAATTTAGTTGTATTTCATAGTTTTCAGGATGTATTTCATCGTATTTGTCTTCACGACCATATATTATTGCTTTGTCATTTATTATCATCTGCCATTCCTATCTGTAGTTTTCAAGTTCAATTTAGAACATTTTTCAGTACATACTTTTAATTTTGGGTTAACATTGTCATCATACTTGTTAGAGAAACTTTCTTCTAAATCTTTTGTAAAAAACATATGGTTTATTATATCACTAAATGAATGCGAATGCAAGTTATTCCAATCATTATCATACTTAGATACAAATTTCTCCCAATTCTCTCTGTTACCTATGTTTTGTCTTGTTTTATATTGATATGCTGAGTTAATCCAACAACATCTCCACACAGAACCATCATGGGATATTTGATAATTATTATCTTTTTTCCATTTACAAACAACACCGACACTTTCTCTCGCATTTTCTAAATTTTCAAACATATCTAAATTTTTATCTATTTTAATATCTTTGATAATTGATTCTGCTTTACTTATTTGAACATCAATATCTTTATTGCTAACCACTGATAGTTCATTGTCTTCACTTACTACTTTGTCAAGTTGCCCTGCTTTCTTGCTTAACGCCAAAACTACTGCTTTTGACTCTACTCTCTGAATTCTATTTCTCTGAAAGTATTTAAAGCCATGTTGTTCTGATAGTTCCTTTGCTCTTTCTTCGAGTTCTTTGTTGAAATCAAAAGGTATCATTTTCCATACCGCACACCCACCACCACTAATAAATGCTTTTGCATTTTCTATTATCTTAGAATAGTTAGTATCAATTCTATACATATTCTGTGTTTTGTTATCTATGCCATCTAAGTCAAACATTACGTGATGTCTTCCTGGTAGATGTTCGTGCAATATTTCACCTAGTTTCTTCCAAAACTCTGGTGTTTTATATGAGCCGTTAGTAGAGATAATAAATTCGTGTATTCCCTTATACTCTGGACTTATAATTCCTAATTCTTCATCACCAAATGGCTCAGTATCACCTTTTAGTTTTGACGCTGAATATTCTATCAGTTCTAAGAAGTCAGGATGAAAAGGACTATCGCCAAAACTTCCATCATATGTCAATTGTTTTACATTACCAACAATCTCATCAATAAGTCTGTTATGAACATCAACTGATAAGTTTAAGTTCTTAGGTGGACTTGAAAACACACCTGTTTCAGTATTCAATACATCATGTCTGATACATCCAGGACACTTTGCTTGGCAGTTAGAAGAAACTTCAATAGTTATATTCATCATCGTGGTCGTCTCTTATATGTGAACGTCATAATGTTCTTTGGCGCATTTTTCTTGGCATACATCGGTGTTATGCATATTATCTTCTATCCATTTAAACATGGGACCATTAATTATTTCTTCCATAGAATAATATTTGATATTGTGGTATTTTTTATCTATGCCTGAATTTCTCCACAATATAGTCGTGTGTTGTTGTAATGCGTACCAACAACATGGATATACGTACCCCTTTGAAGAGATATATATGTTACCCATAGTCTTGTGAAATTTATCACCGCCATTTCCTATCTGTGCTTTGCACTTGGGCTCTATTGTGATGGTTTTAACTTGTGTTTCGTTCATAATTTTCTGGTATTTCTATATTTGTTATTTTTTCGTCTTCACCTCTTACGCTTTGTATAAGATTAAATCCTTTGAAATTCTCACTTTCGGAATAACTTTTAACCTCGTTCAATTGGTGTTGATTCCAACTGAACACTATGAATTGCCATTTTGCTCTGCCGCCAGCAGATATATAAGCACGCCAGTTTTCTTGTAGTCTATTCCATTCAACATTCTTTCTATATAAATGATTCGTATCTTCTAATCCATCAATACCCCATACAACTATCAATCGTTCGTTCATATTTGCTGACAACTTTCCTAGTTCTTTCCAAAATTCGACTGAGCGAATGCCACCGTTTGTTGCAATATGCATTTTTATATTCGGTGCTAGTGTGTCCATATATTTTATAATTTCTATTATATCTGGATTAATAACAGGTTCATCAATATTGCCACAATAATGTATATCATCTAAATGTTTCCAACGACCCTTTACAAATGTTTCTTTAATTTCTTTTAAAGATATGTAAGTATCATTAAGAGATAAATCAAAACATGCAATCTCGTCCCATCTATCTTCAGGCTTCATGTCTCTTATTTCTTTTATATGGTGTCTTTCACATTGAGGACATGCGGCATTACAATAGTTTGTAAGTTCTATTTGTATTCTGCCAATGTCTGATTCCTGTGCCCAAGTCATTAGATAATCCTACCAAACCCATACCAACGTTCTAAACAAAAAAAGCACGTTCCACAATGAATAGGATATCCATCTTCGTCTTCTCCAATGGGAGATTCGCACGAACAAGTATTAGGATATAGTTCATCTAGTACGTTTTCTTCTTTATAAACCATAGCCACATCTCTTTTAGACAATAGGGCAAATGGAGCACCCGTTCTAGCAGATGATTCAGGCAATAAGTCTCGTTCTTTATCTCTTTTATCTATATGAAACTTGACTTCTTCCAAATCTAAATTATGATTATGTTCAAAATATTCTAACATATCATCTATAGGTGGATTGGATGATATTCCCGAATATATATCTTCTATTTTATATTCGTTCCAAAGAATGTCAGCCAAGTCTTCTTGACCAGTGACATAGCCTTCGTCACTATGTTCAATGAAATTAGTTATATGTTTGACTGGTCTAACTCCTGTCAATTCGTATACTATTTCTACAACACGTTTTGCTAACATTGGATAATATGGTTTTTCATCAGTTCCCAATGTAAGAACATATATATCTGCATCGGGAAATTCTTTACATAATTTATAATAAACAATTGCCGAATCAGCACCGCCTGACAACTTCATTCCTAATTTCTTTTTAAACATCATGTGTTCTCCTTTATGATTTGTAGTGCTTCTTTATTTACTTCTTCAAATTTGGTATCTGTGTGAGTATCAAGTAAGTCTATATGTTTTAATGTTCGGTCTAATTCAGGTGCTATATCGATATCAGCCATTAATATATCATCTATCTTTTTATTGCCAGTCAAATGTTTCATACGAACATCTTTCGGTAATTGGTAAATGCTAAGATAATCTGGAGTAGTTAGTAGATGATATCCCGTTTCTATTCCTATATCACTAAAATAAGTTGTTAATTCTTTCATTTTATTAAAGTTTAATATACTTATAACAGAATTTGTCATAAGATGGCTTATTTCTCCTGCATCCTTGTGTTTCTTATATTGGCGCATATTACTATCAATAGTTTTCCAATCAACTCCCCAACGAATACATTCTGCTAGTTCTTCTATTGCATCAATACTAAATGTTATCACAAGATTTGGAAATTTTAATAACTTATCTAGTATTGCTTTCTTTGGGTATACACTTCCGTTCGTTACTATCATCAGTTCAAACTTATCAAGTTCTATAATTTCTCTGTGAAGTTTATCCAACAACCATTCAAAGTGTTTAGAATAAAATGGTTCACCACCTTCTATTTTGATAAATCTAAGATGACTTAAATCCGTGTTATCTAATACATGCTTCATTTGTTCTTGGTAAGTGCGATACTTAGTGTTCGTCATGTCTGCATCACTTACCATATCATACCGATTAAGTTCTTTAACTAATTCTTTTTTAGAACCCCACTTACTACTTTGTCCAGGATTACACATTCTGCACATCATATTACAGGTAAAATCTAATGCTATTTCTAAATCTTGTATTGCATCTTTAACATGTAAATCTCCTCGTTTAAAGAGGGCGTTGGTTTCTACTCGTCTGCTATGAAAACCTTCTCTTTCTTCTACTTTACATTCTACACATATTTTAGGAAACTCACCCGATGCTAATTCATTTTGTAACTCTATGTATGGCTTTTTCTTATGTAACTCATTTAATGTTTCTATTTCAAAAATTGTTGGAAGTTTACTCCATTCATCATCTTGTGGATTATTTTGCCAGGTTTCAGTACGGGCACGACAACACGGTCTCAAATTTCCATTAGTATCAACTAAGGCTACCCCACTATGTGTATGAGTACAAAACATTATTTACTATCCTTCATTATATCTTTAAATCGTGGATGAATATCTTCTATATTCGTATTTCTTAACTTATCGTAGTATCTAGTAGTCTTTTTAAATTCTCTAAATACCATCTCATCATACTCGTGGGTATTTATAATCGCAATTGCTTGGTTACATTTACTATCATTTTTCTTATCAAGCCATTCACAAACTATTTCCCGATACTTAGGTTTCAATGCTCTTAGTGAAAATCCTACTGGATTATCTAACAAATATTGTTCCAATTCAATATCACTATCAATAAAATAATCAAACCATGAGTCTATTATCGCATAATTATACATCTGTGCGGTCATATGTAATGACATTCTATCACCAAATTCTCTCTCATAGATATCTAAATTGTTTGACATGTCTTTCCATTTACTTAATGTTCGTATATAATCTTGGGTGACACCTGCGCCATCAACAGACAATTGAAGATAGATGTTGTCAAATTTTTTCAATAAATCAAACCATTTCTTTGATACGTTTGTTGCATTGGTTGTTACATCAATCTCAACATCACTATTAATCTTAGATAGTTTGTCTAAAAATTCCCTACATTTCACATCAACAGATGGTTCACCACCGAGAATTTTTATTCGAACTAGTTTATCCAACTCAAGTTTATTAACATCTTCTGTATCTAAAACATTTATTATTATGTTTTGTTCTTTTGCTATCAACGATGATGATTCAGCGTTACACATTCTGCACATTAAGTTACAAGAATTACTTGGTCTATAATCTAAAAATTGTACTCCAACAGACATATCATATTCTTTATATGATTGCCTAGAAGACCGTACTCCGGATTCTTCAACACCAATACATTCAGAACATGTTTTACTAACGTCACCGCCATACATTCTTTTTTTAATATCTTCCAATGTTTTAGATGAATTGAACGCATCTATATTACCATAAAAATAATCTCCTCTCCACTCACAGCACGGTGCTATTCCCAGTGTTCCATGGTAATGTAGATTGACCCAAGGGGCTTTACAAAATGGTTTAGCGGTGGTCGACATTATTTTCATCCATTGCCCAATGACGTTCTTGGCACCAAAAACAATAACCACAATCATCTGGACGTTCACCATTCCAATCAGCAGGTGATTTTACATCACCACCTTCACAAGACCTAGTAGTATATAATAAATCTAATATGTTATTATCTTTGTATTGTTTTATAACCCATGATTTGTCTATATAGAAGAAAGGATTAGTTTCTTTTTCTATAGGGTCTAACAAATCTTCTTTAATAATTTCTGTTCTATCTCTAACGGACATTCCGTCTTCTACTTTTGCTGACGCTGGTGGGTTCAATGTTGTTGCATTGTATCTCATATCAATATTATAATCAGACATTATCATATCTCTAAACTCATCAACACATATACACTCGCCAGTTCTATGTCCATAGTATTCTATAATTGTTGGGTCTACATCTTTTAGTTCAGCCATCTCTAATAGTGGTGGTATAAAATTTGTATGGCTTACTACTGTTGTTGGATTACTCATGCTACTTAGCCACTCAACTACATTTTCTGCTATCATTTTTTGCCATGGTCTAGTATTCCAAAGTCGTCTATGTGTTATTAAATGAACAGTACACTTTTGTTTTCTTCTATTCAATTCACTAATAAGTAGATATGATAGGAGTGCCGAATCAGCACCACCCGATAGGTCAACTGAAATGTTACTATGTGAATAATCTAAATGAATGGGTAGACCGTCTACTACAAACATATTATCAGTAGTGTCATATTGTTTCACTATATCTTTCATCTCAAAATAACTCATTTTAAATCTCCTTAAACAATCTAATTACAGTTTTATCTTTACTAATATCCTTTGTACTCTCTTGGAATACTGGCTCAAGGTACTTAGTACGACTATCGAAAATATCCTTAGCATCTTCGTCATTCAATGCTTTAGGACTACATAGTCCACATCCGCAATGTGTCTTGGGACATCTAATCACAGGCATTTTTCCGCTACGTAATGTTGTACGCAACTTATCAATTATTGGAGCAAAGTCACTTGCTTTGCCAATCGGACCAATTTGTCCATCCATGTTAACTTGGCAAGTCTGATGATGCCACACACCATCTAGTTCGCTGTTAATAAAAAGAAAATCCCAGTTAACCATACAGTTCCATCCTTTAAAATTGGTTGATGGTACTCTAAAACTTTTAGTCCATTCATTGTCAACTTTAACACTTAAACATTTGCCATTACAACAAGGTCTGCCAATGGTCTCAAGTGATGTTTTTGCTTTGGGTTTTTCTGTGGTTATCATATGCACCACACCAGAAGGTGCTTTTGGTTTTGGTTTAGGTTTCGGCTTCTGTGTCCATTGGTTTTTAAAATACTCTAATTGTTTTTCTGTATACTCGTGTGCTGTTCCATCTAACAAATCAGATTTGTTGGTGCTATCACCAATAGGTCTGCTAGTGTATGTTATGCCTAACTCGTCAAACCATTCTGCTAACTCAATACATTCGTCAAAGTAATCTTTATGGAACATATGATTGATTCTAAAATTATAACCACTCTCATGCATTAATTTTATATTTGCTATTACTAATTTCTTTTGTTCTGGTGTACCTTCTGCGTGATAACTTAATGTAGTACTGTTTACACAGTCCATTATTTCTCTGCATTTTTTCTCTGAATAACATCCATTTGTTGTAATGTTAGACCTTATAAATGGATATGTTTCTTTAGCATATCTCACAAACTCAAAGAACGCAGGATGTATTGTTGGTTCGCCACCTGTGTATGCAATGTCTAATTTAAGAGGCTCTTTTCTATATAAGTCCATTAACTGTGAATATTCAACGATACCATCTAATGTATGTTTAAGTTTATCAATCTCAACTAAAGGACTAGTTTTGTTACTATGATGTGGACCACAATAACTACACTCATAGGTACATCTGCGACCTAAGTCCCATACTACACTAAAATCTTCTTTACGAGTGTGATTGATTCCTGTGAACATAATTTTATTTCTACCTCTAAGTTAAATTTCTCGGAACATCGATACTTCCAAAACCAACTATTGATTCTTTATATTCCCCTTTGTTTTCTTTAACTGTTTTTGCTTTAGTGAACCAGTTTGATGAATGCCATCTTCTTGTATCAAAAACTAACATTGTACTTTTATCCCATTTATAATCAGAATGCCATCTTAAATCTCCATAGGTATCAAAGTATTCTGTGCCACGTGGATGATGGTCCATAACTCTTTTGTCCCACATAGGAAACTCTTGTTTGTATTCAAAAATTTCTTTATTATCTTGGTAAACCATATTGCCTTTATGAAACATCATTTTTCGTGGAATATGTGTCATTCTGTCATAGTTCACAGTGTATGGATGTCGATGGCAATCCCAAGCCAATGGAATTATACATCCCACAATAACTTGACATTCAGTCTCGTCATCCCAAGGCACAGTTGCGTAATCAGTATGTAAGTTAGCAGGTTCACCTGAATGATGAAACTCAAACAACCAGTCAAAGTGATGACCCATTAGTTTATTCAATTCATCCATTAATAATTTATTGTCTGCATCAGTCATTGGTGCAAAATAATTATTCTTTTTTAATCCTGACTTCTTTTTTACATCCGAATTTCTAAAATCGTCAATCTTATTCTTAAAAATATCTATACTCGATACTGTAGGATGTGTTCCATATGGTATGTTATATGAATCTATGTTTACTTCACTTTCCATGAACCCTCCGTTATTTTAATATCTTCAATCTCTGCTTTGTTCAAACCTTTGTCCGTTCCTCGTTCATCATACATTCCATCAATTAGCATTCGCAATGCTGTTCTTACTCCTGCTTGGTCGCCTTCATCATTCCATCCAACATGAAAAGAATCCGTCTCTCCTAAATTAAAATCCTTACACACTTTTGTATAGTAATCTTCATATCTACTCCACCAAATATCTGGTCCAAAGTGTTCCATCATATTAACACCTATCCACATATCAGACACATTAGCATAATTAAAATCGTTCATTATTTGTATCGGTCCTGGTGGATTCGGCAATTCATCACTTCTATAATATCTAATACCAATTCGTTGAGACCCCATTCCCAATGCTTTAGACAATGATACTGATACAGACCTAACAGCAGGATGAGTAACATCAAACTCGAAATTTCTACATTGACCAAACCATGCACCATCTATATGAACAGGGACTCCTATAGAGTGACAATGGTCTAATAGTTTATCAAAATCTTTATGATATCCCGTTGTTATACAAGAAGGATATGATACTACAAATACATCTCCTTCTTTAATCTGAGTGTAATCTGTAATCTGATTAACGGTGTAGTCTGTCAATCGGCGATGATACTTGTACTCGCCTTTATATACTGTTATTTTTTTACCATTTAGCATATGCAATTCATCTAATTGATGTGTTGTTCCTAAAATAGCATCACGCCTATCAAATGTATCTAACCCTACATACTTTACTCGTTCATGTGACGTTATCCATTTATCAATGGCAGTCAAAAAGGTCTGTGTATATTCATGTGGGTCCCACGGATATTCTTCTGTTCCCATGTTCTTTCTAAATTTATGAAATGCAGACATATACATTGGTCGCTGTCTTCTCGTTCCTAAATCATTTATTGTTAAATCTTCGTATTTCATTAGTTCCATTTCTCCACAATTGCGTCTAATTTACAAGGACATGCAGTGTAATTACATACAATCGGCTTGTCTGGCAAAGTATACTCACCAGTTAGTATATTGCCAAGTGAACCGCCAACTCTCTTAGTACATCTCAATATATTGCCATCAGGTTCTACCATTATTCGTTTCATGCCAGCAGTACAAGTATAGCCTTCAAATCGATGCAACTCTTTATCTAACACTTTCATAAATTTCATCGGCTCACCATCAAAATGTAAATTTCTAGGGAATGTCCAGTCTAGTCCAAAATCTTTCATATTATAATAATTATTATTTGTAATCCATTCTCTTTGTTCATCAGTGTATTGAAAGTATTCAGTTCCGTGAATAGATTTTCTTACGAACTTAGGTGTAATTTCAACCTTTAATCCTTTTAATCTTTCAAACAACGTTACTGCCCTCTCAAAGTTATTTGGAAGAATCATAAGAGGAATAGACACACTTGCTTTGTGTTGCATTATCTCTGCAACTTTATAAAAATGGTCATCATCTGCTTCTTCATAATGCCACGATAAGAATACAAATGCTCGTTGGGCTCTAAATTTCTCCCAATATCTTAAAGTCCTTGATGCATTTGTAGAATACTCTACGAAAACATTGTCAGAAGAAATAGTGTCAACAAAATCTTGGAACTTCGGCCACACTGTTGGTTCGCCACCTAATACTTCTACATATAAATATTTGTTTCGTTCTTTCAACTCATCAATTAATTTTATATATGGTGCCCAATCTGTAGGCCATCGTTGTGACCCATCTCTATGAAAATCTGAGCAATACGAACAACTGTAATTACAAACATTGTGAATAAACAATGTTACAATACAACAGTCTAAGTTTTCTGATGTTATGTGCAAAACAACTCCTTATATTGTGGTACTATATCTAAAATGTTTTGGTCACGAGTTTCATCTAATGCTTTTGTCATCTTAACAAAATCAGGTAACCATTTCTCTGAATAATCTTCACTCAACATAAATCTAACTGTTGAATCTAAAACTGTACAAAAGTGCTTCTTAGTTTTTTCTGGATGGTCACTTGCCATTACCCATTCTTTATACTCATCATATAATTCTACCACTTCTTGTTTATTCTTTTCTGGTAATACTTTGATGTTATAATATTTTGGTGAATGACACATGTGCTGTGTTATTGTTGGACGTGGACAATGCCAAGGATTAAACTTGTCTAGTCCAGACTCTTCTAGTTTCCATTTCATAAACTCTGGCATATGATATACATTCATTGGAGTAACTGTAAAGGCAAACCATGCTTTCAAGTTTATACGTTCATTATCATTTAATGTTTTCATATGTTTATAAACTGCTGGAAACTTTGCTGGTGTTCTTTGATAATCAAATACATCATTACAACCATCGATACTAACACCAATACGTATCTGCTTAAACTGTTCCCATAAGTGAACTAATCTATCAGGCACCATTGTTAGATTGGTATTGTATTCTAATTGTATTTCACTTGCATTGCCACTCTCAACAAGTTTTTCTAAACTCTCTTGGTGTTCTGCAATGATTAGTGGTTCACCACCAACGATATATAGTTTCTTAGCCTTAGTACAATACTTGT
>Ga0233399_1000573_pt1 | contig 13756 bp, 11 predicted proteins | sample 43DmetaG_FD_182698 | JGI IMG/M metagenome (GOLD analysis project Ga0233399, IMG submission 182698) | Seawater microbial communities from Monterey Bay, California, United States - 43D | ecosystem: Environmental > Aquatic > Marine > Coastal | place: USA: California | collected 2016-11-08 | reverse complement strand
ACTTGCCGACTATTAATAATGGGAAACGCCTTACCATCGGCTAATCTCCATAGTCTATTTTCTAATGTAAGATCGCTTAATATGGTTTCATCAATCTCACTAATAATTTGGTTCTTTATTTCGGCAGTGGCCTGAAATTTTAAGTTTTTTAGAAGGGGTTTATAGACCACTAACCTTGGCTCTAATCTTACAGCATCTAGTTCATTGAAATAAGTACTTCGCAAACCAAAGGAGAGATTAAAACGTTTTGGATTTTTATAGTTGTACTGACCATATACACTATGCGTTTGTATCGTGTTATCTTCTGTATCTAAAACAAATGAAAGGTTTGTTGTATTCAAAAACGCATAAGCAACGTCTTTGAGCGCGTATTGATAACCGAATGTAACTTGACTCGCTTTTGATCTATCAATGATAACTTCTGATGATACTCCTGAGTCAAAAATGGTGTTACGCTTTTCAAAATTTGAAACCTGCCTATCACCTTCTTTTGTAATAAAATTATAGTTGAGCTTGTAATCAGAGAAAAAGGCTGTTGTATTTTGAGTTATGTTTTTATTCCACTTTACTGTCCAACCTAAACCATATCCCACATTACTTGTTACTAATTTGTCATTAAATCTTTGATTATTTTCAGCGTCATTTAAAACATAATCTAATTGATTATCAATGGAGATCATACTTGCATACAGACTATTATTTTTATTTGGCTTAAAATTCAGTTTAAGATTATAGTCTACAAATGAAAACTCATTATTCCCATTTTCAGAGTTTTTGATTTTAGTACTTTCAAAAACTTTATCTGCGAGTTGATTAAAGGTAAATGTATCCAATACATCTATATAGCTTCGTCTAAATGACCCTTGAATATTCAATTTATCTTTTATAATTGGGACTTCTATTAATGCATCTCCGTTGATTCCGTTAAAGCCCAACTGTGCTCTTACGGATTGAGATATGTTAGAGTTAGAAGACATATCAATGATACTTGACAAGCGGTCACCATATCTGGCATGTGTTCCTTTATTAATAAATTTAATTTCTGAAGTTACGTTTGGGTTTAATGGAGAAATCATGCCAAAAAGATGTCCTTTATGGTAGATGTTTATACCGTCCCAAATTAAACGATTTTGATCTGAGGCTCCGCCTCTAACAAAAAAACCTGAAGCGGATTCATTAGGACTTAGGACTCCTGGTAACAACTGAATACTTTCTAAAACATCTGGCTCAGTGAGACCGGGTAAAACACCAATATCAGGTGGTGACAGCTTGTAAGAGCCATCATTAATTTTTTGGATTCCTTTTGTTAAGTAACTGCGAAGAATCACTTTTTCGAGCTCATTTACATCTATATTTTTTTCTGGAAATTGGTTAACAACAATGTAGCGGTTATTCACTATTTTATAACTGAGTTTGGTTTGCAGCTCCGAAGCTTCTAAAACTTCTGATAAGGTCCGTTTTTGTCTTTTCAATGATATACGTTTTTTACTTATATCATAGTCATTATAAGAAAATAGCACATCATAAGTATATTCTATTTTAGTAAACGCTTCTGCAATAGATTCATCTTTAAACTCAATATAAAAAGCCTCTTCTTGCGAAGAGGCTGCTAATGGGAGTAACATTAAAGCACAAATATAGATCAACCTCATCTTTAATATCTCAGTTTAATGTTACGTTTTTCTTTTTTATTGTACTTCATATCTAGTGCATCAAAAACAGTAATTAGAGCAACATGGAGGTTGTGATGTGGGAAACTGCCTGAAAAAACTGTTGTATCATCAATAGATTCTGAATCGATTTTAATGTTGTATTGATCTTCTAGGGCAGTTATTACATATCTAATTGGTACGCTCTTAAATGTACTTTCTCCATCAATCCATGTGGGTTCTAAACGTTTGGTAGTTGAAGATTCCGGTGGATTACCATTTATTTTTCTGACGCTCTGAGTTGGGAGTAAAATATGTTCCGAAGACTCAGAACTAACGCTTACTTTACCTTCATAACAAACGACCTCAAAAAAATCGTTTGAAGAGTTTACATTAAACTGAGTTCCTAAAACTGTCACTGAACCATTGGTTGTATTCACAGTAAAGGTGCTTCCCTTTTCGACCTTAAAATAAGCTTCACCGTCTAAGGTTAATTGCCTATTCTCTTTCCAATCACTGTCATTAAAAGTAATGGCAGATTTGGAGTTTAAGGTTACTTGAGAACCATCCAGAAGTGTAATGGTTTTGGCTTCACCAAAATTAGTTTCATGTATAGTACTATTGTTCCCTAAAATTGAAAACAATCCAAATACGAAAACAATGGAAGCTGCAACTCCAATAGACCAACGCACAGGGTACATCTTACGAACTCTAGTCTTTTTCTTAGCTATCTTTTGTTGAATTTTATTAAACGAATCTTCAGTTGATGCATTTAATTGATCCGAAGCCTCTATACCTTTTCGCAACTTTAAATAAGCATTATAATCAGCCTCACTAACACGGTTTTTTAATTCTGTATCTGAGAGGTTTCCTTCTAGCCATTGTGCTAAAAACGTTTCTTCGTTACTATGTGAATTCTGATTTTTCATTTTATTTCTATACTTATGACAACTAACTAGACAAATACCCTACTTTACAATTTTAATTAAACGTTACCGATTTCTTTTCTCATAACAACCAAGGCTTGATGCATGCGTTTTTCCACAGCTTTAACACTAATATCTAAATGTAGAGCAATATCCTTGTATTTCTTCTTTTCAATTCTATTCATTAGAAATACTTCGCGCTGTTTTTCTGGCAAAGTTGCAATTGTCGATTCTAACTTTTCCAAAAACTCCTTTTCTAGCATAATAAATTCAGGGGACTCATTAGTACTTTCATTCTTATTGTGTTTATTATAATTTTGTACTACTTTTTGATGCTTTACCTCATTTAAAAACATATTATTAGCAATGCTATAAATGTAACTCTTCACCTTATCATAATCTACTTTGCTACAATTCTCCCAAAGTTTGATAAACACCTCCTGTAAAATATCTTCTGCTTTATCTAAATCTTGGGTTTTAAAAAAAAGAAACCGTCTAATATCTTTGGCATACATATTATAAACATCCTCAAAAATTTTTGACTCACAAATATTATAATTGTGTCTGGGCATTAAATTGGTTTTAATTTAAAACCAAAACTATGAAAAAAATAATTTAAGAAAAAAGTAGGGTTTTTATTTTTCAAATTGTCTTAGTAGCAATTAACCTCAATAAATGTTAAATTAAAAAAAGAGAACATGAAAAAATTTAAAATTTCAATTTTTAGTATTTTAATGGTACTTGCAGTTTTTACATCTTGTACTAATGAAGAGGTTATTGTTGATCCACAGCAAGACACAGAAGAAAGTGAATCTATAATAACAACGTTAAGTAGGCTAAACGAACAATTTGATGAAAATGGCAATGTAGATCAAGCAGAAAACCCTGCTGGTAATGTTGTTTTTGATTTTTGTTTCGATTTTGTATATCCAATCAATCTTTCATTTAATACAGGCACCACAGTTACAGCAAATAATTTAGATGAAGTTATTGAAATTTATAATGCCTCAACAGAAAATTTATATTTAAATGGAATTGCATTCCCTTTTCAAGTGGAGACCTATAATGAAAACAGTAATACTCTAGAAATAGAGACCATAAATAACGAAGATGAATTTTTAAGTTTGTTAGAAGACTGTGGTTTTGAGGACGAGGTCGATGATTGTTTTTGTACTGAAGAATATGACCCTGTATGTATTGATATTACAGATTTAGATGGGGAACTATTTACAATTTCATATCCAAATGCCTGCTATGCGATATGTGATGGTTTCACAGAGGACGATTTTAGTGAAGAATGTCAACAAGACTATGACTCTGGTACAAATGAATGTTTTGAATTTGTATATCCTATTTCAATAATTTTAGATGAAGGAGAACCTGTAAGTGTAAATTCTCGTGAAGAACTATTTAATGCTACATACGGAGCTTATCATATTGATTTAGTACTTCCATTAGATATTATAATTGAAGGTGGTACAGTCGTAACAATTAATGACTATTATGAGTTAGAAAACATCATAGAGGATTGCTTTGGCGATGACAATTTTGGTGATATCGATTGCTCAATTGAAGACATCACGAATACTTTAGTCAGTTGTTTTTGGCAAATTGATTTTGTTGACGATGACCAATATCTTTATAACTTAAACAATGATGGTACATACCAGGTACAGTCTGGTGATAGTCTTCTTACATTCGGGACATGGAATATAGTTGCTGGAAACGATACCTTTTACCTATCCTTAAATGCAAATATATCTGAATATAGTGATGAATGGGTGGTTACTGTATGTGATGAAAATTTAGAAATGCAAAGTCTAGTATCTCCTCAAGCCGAGCTTTACTCAATAGATTGTATCGAAGCCGGATTAGATTGCTCAATTGGAGACATCACAAATACTTTAGCCGACTATTGTTGGTCAATTGAATTTATTGACAGTAGTGAATTTATCTATAACTTAAACAGCGATGGCACATACCAATTGCAAGATATTGGAGGCAATTCTGGTGGTAGTATTCTTACGTCTGGGGTGTGGAGTGTAGCCGCTGGTAATGGTACTTTTTATATTACTTTAAACGCGGAATTAAGTGAGTATAATGATACATGGGTGGTTTATTATTGTGATGAAGAAATAGGTCTAATACTTGGAAGCATAGATTACCCCCAAGCTCAGATTTATTCTTTTGATTGCAATGACGATGGAAATGGCGATAATGATTACGATTGTTCAAGCGAAGAGGGTGCTTCAAATATTTTGACAGAATGTCCGTGGATAATTGATTATACTGATTTTAACGAATTTATCTACTTCTTCAATATTGATGGTACATACGAAGTGCAATCTGATAACAATATTCTTACGACTGGAACATGGGAATTTGAAATGAACAATAATGCATATACAATTAATTTAAGTGCAGAATTAAGTGAGTATAATGATACATGGGTGGTTTATGATTGTGATGAAGAAATAGGTCTAACACTTGGGAGCATAGATTACCCGCAAGCTGAGATTTATTCTGTTAATTGTGACTAAAAAATCATAACATAAATATGAAATAAAAACTTCATTAAAAAAGCCTTCAGTAATTATACTGAAGGCTTTTTTAATCGCTGTATCTTTTAAATTGTTAATATTAATTTCTATGTAACTCAAACTTTTTAAAGTTTCAATACTTTGAGGAATTATAATACGTTTGTAAGATTTAATTTCCCATATAAAAAAATGAATATTTGAAAAACTCTAAATTAATTAATCCAACCTCCAATGTTCTCGCGAAGTTCAGCGCCATAACCTTTAACTTTGGCTTTTAATACATCGGAACTATTTCCTACTACAAGAACGCGATTTAAACTAAAAATTGTCATGAATTTTTCAGCAAATTTACTAGATTCAAAATTATTGAGATGGTGAACAAAATCTGCAGAATCATAATACTTTTCAACCAAGTTTACACGCTTTCCATCAGCAGAAATAAAATATCCAAAATCATATGTGTTTGGCTCAGTTTCTCTAACAAATTTTGTAAAGCTTATCATAAATTCTTTAACGTCATTTTTAGTAAAGCCATCATTAACTGTAAGTTCTGCTAAGCCCATGACTTTAGTTGATGAATTATTAACACCTTCAAATGCATCTATTTCTTTTTGTAGAGCTGATGGGTCCATATAACGCCATATTTTAGAAATTTTATCGCCTTCCCATAAACTTACACAATGAAATGGTATAGTTGTCTCAGCTCCTGTAAAATTGCCTTTACCAGACCACATGGACCAAAAAGCTGTATATACATCCCCGTTGGCGTCTGTATATGTTTTGATATTGTCCGTGGTACATTTAATTCCACTAAACAAAGTATGAGTAAATTTATCAGCTTCAATTAAACCCATATTTCCTCCAGGATTTGAGACAGTTTCTCCATTTTTTTGATTGTTAGAAAACTGATCGTAGAGTTCTAAATCTTCAGCAAATATGGCTTCAGCAACACTCGAATCGTTATTCATGTAGGCATCTATATGGCTTTTGATTTTTAAAGATTTAGCGTCCATAGACACCACTTTTTCGTTGTTATTTGAGCATGCCAGAACAGTAATTGTTAGGATTGCTAATACTAGTTGATTTTTCATTATTAAATTATTTTTTGGTTAATATGTTAAGTTGTTATACAATTACTGCTCTTGACTCCATTTTCGAACACCAGTAATTTTACCATTTCTAATGTAGTGCCGCTCGTAGAATCTAAATTTTTCGATTGTGCCGTCCTTTTTGTAACGCTTCTCTGTGAAAGGAAACATCACAACCGTTAATTCTTTATCATAGGACGGAGTTACAGGCATGACATCATAAACCCAACGCGTTATTGAGTCATAGGGCTCGTGCATAGCTTGGATTAATTTTTTACCTGTTTCTAAATCCATTACTACTTTTTCTAAACCTTTTTCTGGATAAAAAAAGATGGAATCTGCAAAATGTTCAGTTGACAAGAACTCTAAATCTTTTCTAACAAAAGCATCAGAAAAATCGATTGCTAATTGCCCAACCACATCACTCGCAAAAGTATAAGTAGCTCCAGCATTAGGACCATTAAGGATTAGACCACCACTTGGCGCTTTTGTTACGTTATTTGAAATAGTTTCTGTACATCCAAATAAGAGTATTGAGAATACTGCTAATAAATTAATTGTTTTCATTTTAAATTAGTTTTAATTAGCAAGTTAAAAATAAAACTAATAAATTCAAAAACAAAGTCATATGTTTTGCAATAGAGAAAAAAAATTCCAGAAATAAAAAATAAACTTAGAAAACATCGTTACAAATCCCGATACAACAAAAAATTAAAACCCTCTAAATCAATGATTTAAAGGGTTTTTATGTGATCCAAACTTTTGAAAGTTAGAACTTGTTAAGTAGTGTTTTTCAATTATTTCTTGAACCTAATATGAGAATATTGCCCTAAATAATATGCAATTAAAATAGGTATAAACGAAAAAGCCATATTCTTTTCCAAAAAACCATATTCTGAAAGTATGACTAATATTGAAGCTGAAGTAATAATAAAAAATAAATCAAATACTCTTTTTTTCATTTTCATATAAATATAATTTAAAAGAACAATCGAAAATAAATATAATAAAATATCCTCAAAAATAATTAATTATTCATGGGGATAAATTGTAACCCAAACTCACAAAAGTTCGAGCTTTATTGAAGTTATAGAATAAATTTATGAATATTCCATTTTTAAGTCCACCACTGTTCTAAAACCCAAATGTTCTAAAAACGTATTTGGATCGGTAGTCATTCTTGAATGCTTTGTAACTTGGAGTTAAAAATCTAATAACCAACCTATAGCAAAGTTGAAAATATTCTTGATTAAACTTAAAGTGTAAATGTTGCTGAAGCGTTCCCACCGTAATCACCAACGGATGAGAACAGAATAACTCCTCCACTTAACACAGTAACTTGTCCAGCACCATCTCCATAATCATCGTAAATTTCGAATGTGTATGTTCCACTATCTAAGCAAAAAGAATGATAAATTTCACCTGAGAGTCCTGCATATGGATTATTGTATTGCGAATATGCTCCTGGTGAAGCTACCACATTACCATCTTCATCTATTATCCTCCAGTATAACTCCTCTGGATATGAATCAAGTGTTATATTAACCTCTACATTATTAAATTGATAATTTGTTCCTGTGGTGAAGTATGTTATTTCCGAATAAGTGAAAATTCCTCCACAAGCATAATTATTGCCATCAGTATCAACTAGGGTGTAATTACCAATAGGAGAATCGCCCATTCCGTTACCATTAGCATCATAAAAAGTTAGTACAAAGTCTCCACTTTCTAAACACATTGGGATATTTACAGACGTTAGGCCTTCGTAGCTTCCATTTGAACCACCTGAGTAAATAGGGGTAGAACTATCGCTTGTACTGTAAAGCTCCCAATAGGTTTCTTCAGGAGCATTATCAAAATTAATTGTCAATAACGTTTCATAATCATTACAGTTTTCAATTAGGGAAACTTCAAATTCAAAAATGCATAACTTATTATCAATGTATATATTAAACTTTGCACTTCCAAAATAATTAGGAGTCCCCGTTACATTAAATTCTAGAACCCCTTCATATTGGTTGAAAGAACCAATTTCTAAATTCGCTGTAAGCCCCAATACTCCGTCAGATTCGAAACTCATTGAATCGTAAACGGAATTTCCGTTTGTATAAGTTCCATTACTAGTCACGTAAGGAATAAAAAACGTAAAGTTACTTTCTTCGCCAAATATTAAACTACCCTCTGAAGTCATGCCTTCACAGTTTAAAAATTCAAGTTGTGGGGGAGTGTAGCCTTCATAGTTTAAGTTAACATCGTATGTTAGCTCATCTTGGTCGTGGTCAAATGTCTCTCCAGCGCGGAAAACATGATTTGATCCTCTGGTTACAGTAGCCTGGTTTCGTTTCATAGCCAAATACAATTTTCCTTCACCCCATAGCTCAATTCTGGTTTGTAGGTAAATAAAATCTTGTAAAGCAGATCCTGAAAGTGGATTTACTACTGCTGCAGCATCTGGGATACGATTATCCAATAGATTAATCATTGTTGCTTTTGCATCTGCATCATTTCCAAGACGAGCAGCGCATTCAGCACTTAGTAAGTGGAACTCATCAGCTCTCATGAAAATTAAATCTGTAGTGATAATATATTGTCCGCCGACTGTTCTAGCTGAATCAAAGAATTTACCATCTGGCATTAACTGTCCTGCATAGGATGGTTCGCTGCCAAATTGACCTTTCCTTACATCATTTGCTGCAATTTGCCCATACAATGCATCATCACAAGATTTGTGATCACCAGCCCATGCATAGCTATATGAATAGATGTCCATTTGTCCCCACCAGCTAACCAATTGGTTACCCATATCTTCTGTCAGGTCAACACCCCAAATCCAAGATGGCGTATTAATATTGCTAAATCCAGAACCAGCACCTGGAAAAGCAACCTCACCTGTTGTGGTTAGTGGGTAGCCTGCATTTATGACTTCGTCTGCTTTAATTTTTGCATTTTGATAATCTCCCATTGCAGCATATGTATATGCCATTAATCCTTGAACAACAGTTTCATCAACATATAGTTTATCTGTTCTAACATATGAACTTAGTAATTGTTCAGACAGACCTAAGTCATATATTATATTGCTGAAAATGGCTCCCATTTCAACAGGGGTGTCGTCATATTGACCATTTGTATGTAAAGGGAGAATGGCTTCAGACTCATCATAATCTTCCTGAAATAATTGAGAAAGATAAAAGTATGAATAGCCTCTTAAAGCTAGACAATGTCCTAAAAGCCAACGTTCTTCAGTTTCATCTGGTATTGAACCAAATGGTGTAAGAGCTTCAACTAATGGATTAACACGATCAATGATTTTAAAATAATAATCATAAATTAATTGTGTTGTTTCAGAGTTACTATTAACAGTATCAACTAAGTCTGAAGTGGTGTTGTACCAACCATAATATGACTGGGACAGAGCCATATCACCACTTATCATATCAGAAAAAATATCTACTCCTTTTTGTCCAAAATCATTATGGCGATATCCAGTTATACTAAAGGGTTCATAAAGAATTTTGAATAAATCCTCATTTTCAATAATATTATCTGCTGACGCAGTCACCAAAGGTCCATACGATGTTCCTATTCCATTGGTAGCGAATGCTCTGTAGTAATAAGTGTCATCGATGTCTAAATTGGTAAAAGTTTTATGGTAATTGCCTTCTCCTGATCCAATAACAACAACATTGTCTTCAACAGTAGGGATTTGTTCTGTGCTCCAACAAACTCCTCTTTCAATAATTTCAGATTCACCATCATAGTTAACACTCATCAGAAGATTAACATATCCGTAATTTAAATAATTATTTAATGATGTTGAAAATTGTGTGGGATAATTATTTGTTCTAAAAAGGACTTCTTCTCCATATGAAATCCCAGCATCGTTGGCAGCGTAAGCTCTAACTCTGTACAAGGTATTTGGCAGTAAATCTTCAAATGAACTACTAAAATCGCCTAAAGAAGTTCCTTCATTTGTGTGTTCAGAGTTGATCGTGGGCGTTGTACCAATTGCCCAACAGATCCCTTTAGAGCTAATGCTAGTTGAAGAATCAACATGTCCAAATGCTTCTGCCAAAAGACCATCATTATAACTTACAAAATCTGTTGTAACAGTAGGAGGGTCTAAATTTGTGTCTAATTCTGGAGTTGTAAAAATTATTTCGTTTCCGTAATTAGTACCATTTTCATTAGTTGCATAAGCTCTTATAAAATAAACTGTAGAAGGACTTACAGGAGACGCTTCAGAAATAAAATTACCCACACCAGAACCATCAGATGTATTGCTATTAGCTATCGTGGGATTTGGATTTATATTCCAGCAAATACCTCGATTAATTATTGGAAAACCACCATTATTAATGATATTACCCCCTGAAACAAATGAAGATGAAGTAGCGCTTGAGACATCAAGTGTATTTAATGTTGGTAAATAATTAATCTCAGGGACGATAAATGTGACACTATCGACATCTTGGACAGAAAGACCAAGAATATTACCATTGTTTTGATATATTGTTTTTAAAAAATTATTATTTTGATTAGTTACATTCACACTGTCAATTGTTTCAATTGGCATTTGTATAATTGTACCATTAGATTGATGGGTAATTTCAATAATTTGTGAAAAACTTAACTGAAACAAAAAGAAAAAAAATAGAGTAATTAAATTTCTATACATAATATCTTATTTTTTAATTAATTTTTTAAATGAACTGAAGCTGCCACTTTTAAGCTGAACAAAGTATATTCCAGATGGCAAATCTTCAATTGAGACCATTTCAATAAATGCTCCTGTTTTAACTCCAAGATCAATATCTCGTATTATTTTACCTGTTGAGTCATATATTGAACAGTGATAAGACCCTGAAGATTTTGGAGAAAACGATATAGATAAAATATTTTCGGTTGGATTTGGAAAAATCTTGAAAGTACTTGTTGTAAAATCATTTAAATTCAATGTTTGCTGTGGATTATAATAATAAAGATCGAATTGAGAATTCTCTTGGGTTTCTTCGTTATAGGAACTAAAAGAAATATAATTACCATTTTTTAATCTCATTTCTACGTTTGAACCATTGAAATATATTGCTTGAATATCGGCAATATTGAATTCTAAGTTCTCAATTGAAGAAGATGTTCCAGTTTCGACATCATATAGTTCTGCGAAGCCATAAGTAGTTTCAAAAGATATGGTTTGACCGAAAGTAGTTGAAGATAAAAAAAGGAAAAATATAAGCAGAAAAACTTTTTTCATAAGTATTTATTTTTGATGATCGTGTGAAGTGATTTGTTTAGAATTTATTATTAAACAATTAATAAATTTAACAGCGAGTTCTCTTAAAGAGTAACTGAGTTTGTAATTACCATTTTCAAAGGTTTGACTACCTAAATAATTGACTTGTATTGAGATGGTATGTGCATGTAAACCAATACCATAAAAAAGGAGGAGTAATAAAAGTCTCATAAAGTTTAAAATTGGTATTACAAATTTACATTAAATTAAATTAAATTTTAGCCCATACATAGCCCATAATTACTATTTTTCATATTTTAGAATCCAAAGAGTACAAGACAAAGAGTGCAAGATTAGATAATTAAAATTGGAAATAAATTTGACTTACTAAATTAATCCAAAATTGTTCTGATTTAGATATGGCGTAACTGCAAAGTCCCAAACAAAAAATTAACTTGTTTTAATGGGTAGCTTTCCCTGCTCCACTAGGGATTCTTATCCGTTCTACTATATCTTGAACTACTTTTGGTGGTGGTAGTGTAAACTTCATAATCGTAATGGACACTATAAAATTTAATAGCATCGCTACGCTTCCAAAACCTTCAGGAGAAATACCAAACCACCACTCACTTTTGTTTGGTAGAACGTCATCAAACCAGCCGAGTTTATACTTCAACATATAGTATAACATGGTTACAATACCTACGATCATTCCGGCAATAGCGCCTTCTTTGTTCATTCGCTAGAGTAAGAAAAAGAAATACTTGAATAAGTTTAATATGTATTTTCAATATGAATTAGTTTTAACATTATATATATATTACGTTCTAAGTTTACAAAACCCCTTCTTTTATTCAAATTGAATTATATTTAAAATAAAAAGGAGAACCAATTCCTGTGAATCAATTCTCCGATTTAGTGAACCAAACTTTCGAAAGTTCGAACATTATGAGTAGTTTTTTCCTTTAGTTTTTCACCACTTTATATGTATTAGTTTCTTTTGTTTGCTTGTCAAAAGCTTTGACCAAGTATGTAGCGTTGGACAACACGGACATATCAAGTGTGTTCCCTGTCACTTCCATTACTTTTATACCACTTAGATCAAAGACTTCTATTTTATAATTTTGGTCAGAATTAAAAGATAATTGAGAATTTGTTGGATTTGGAAATAATATTGGAGCCTCCTTTAAGTCTATAGAAGATATTGATAAGGAAGAGTTGTAGGCCAGAATATCGTATTCAATAGCCAAAAAATAATTATTATTCTCATTTGAACTTATTTCTCTTCCAGCCCATAAAATATCACCTTTTTCGAAGTTTTCAGTATAAAAATTAGAGTGTAATACATACCAAAATTTATTTTCTGGAACAACCCAAGTATTCCAGGAATCTGCACTATTAATTGTGATAGGCTTGACATAAGAATTTTCATCAAAATAATATAATACACCGTTTACACCTTCATTGTTGCTAGCGTGAGCTACCGTATTACCTGGGCCTATAATACAGGGACATTCAAGGTTTTGATAGTTATTAGTAACGTACTGTATAGTTCCATATCTATCCATCATATGAAGTATTGTATTTTCAGAAATAGTATAATCGACACCTTCTTGTATCAACTGGGTTCCTGTGATTTCTAGTGGGAGCAAAAAGTTTTGTTGTTGATAGTTTTGACTGTAAATTATTAAGGGTAAAACAAAAAAGATAAAGACTAATTTTTTCATAATGGTTGATTTTTAGAATCTAAAGATAAAAAAATATCCCCAAAAATAAATTATTATTCTTGAGGATAAATTGTGACCCAAACTTACGAAAGTTCGAACTTATTAAAAGGTTTTTTTGAATTATTTAAAACAATTAATTAATCACTATAGGGAAAGATATTTGAATATCCGTATCACCACCAGCGTCATCTAATCCGTTATTTGGCTTCATAGGCTCATGGCGAAGTACTACAGTAAAATCTCCTGAACCAGCAGAACCTGTTACTAATGTAAATTGAATTCCAACTGGATCTCCATTGGAATCTTGATCCGAATACTGTGAGGTCATATCCAAACCTTCCGAAAATTGGTAGAAAAATTGATGTTCTTCTGCCTCTTCTAGAATTTGTTGTGTATAGTCTTCTGCTGTAACCACGCTCTCATTTAGAACTGTAATACTCCCAAAATAATAAGAATTTGTATTAAATTCACCTGAAACAGTTATAACAGGATGATTTGGCCCATCATTATCTAAATCTTGCCATGTAAGATTCACTTCATCCCCTGCATCGGTTGTAAGTTGTATATTAACTGTAGAAATAAATTCTTCCTCA
>Ga0233399_1000566_pt1 | contig 13853 bp, 16 predicted proteins | sample 43DmetaG_FD_182698 | JGI IMG/M metagenome (GOLD analysis project Ga0233399, IMG submission 182698) | Seawater microbial communities from Monterey Bay, California, United States - 43D | ecosystem: Environmental > Aquatic > Marine > Coastal | place: USA: California | collected 2016-11-08 | reverse complement strand
CCTTAGTTGCAGAAAATGACGCGGCAACAGCGGCGAATACGGAAAAGTTTACCTTCACGGTAGATGGCGGCGATACTTTAACCTACGACTTTTATACGCATGGCGTTGCAAAAGGCTATGATACAGAAAGCGCCGCTTCTCTGGGATTGTCTTTTGAACAGTTTTTGGAAGATAATTTGGATACGAACAAATACAGTTTTTCAGTAAGTGCGGGAGCTGTAACAATCAACAGAACAAATTCCGTGAGCGTATCCTCAACTGCCAATGCCAATGCAGCGATGACAAGTATTGATGCAGCAATCTTGGAATTGAATACGCAGCGCGCAAATCTGGGCTCATATTCAAATCGTCTAGACAGTACTGTTAGCAACTTGACTAACGTGAGCGCAAACCTTCAGGCTGGTCGTGGCCGGATTGAAGATGCAGATTTTGCCGCTGAAACCACTTCGCTGGCCAAGTCACAAATACTACAGCAAGCGTCAACAGCGATGCTGGCGCAGGCCAACGCCTCGAAGCAAAACGTGCTGAGCCTGTTGCAAGGTTAAGCCCAGCTTAAAAGAATAAAGAAAAGCCCGCGCAAGCGGGCTTTTTTCGTTCTAAACCACCGCGACAAAATCTAGTGGAAAATGAAGAAACCGCGCGTAGCGCTACATTAATTTATACTATAATCACGAACCAGGCGCACGGCGTTTTCTTGAAAATAGAAAAACCGATTGTACAATTGCCCCGTATAAAAATTCACCGTCCAGAAATATTGATCGGTATAAAAGCTCTGATCACTGGTCCAATATGAACCCTGATGCGTGTTGGGAAAGGTTTCCCCGTCAATCTTTGGGGCCTCCACGTTTTTTTGAATCAAACCTTTCAGCTCTTTTACCGTGGGCAGGCGCCAGCCTCCGCCCCAGTTTTCACGCATCACGGCGCTGATCTGCTCGGCCTGTGCAACGGTCAGCATTTTTATCTCACCTTGGCAGGTCTCATCCTGCCAGACTTGTCCGATACTGCAGCGCATCCATTCCAACTTGTTGAAATAATCGCGCGCAAGCGGCCCGTCACGTTGCAATCGCAGCGTTTCTGCACAAGCCGGTGCACTTTGAATAAGACAGCCGATTAACAAAGCATAAAGAAAAGGACGCGCCATCTGAACTTTCATTTTTTCATCACTCTGCACCGTTTTTCACAAGATGGCATCACTTTTGCAACCTAATTCGAAAAACATACAGAGCGGACATTATGGATTTAGCTTCACTTATCGGTATGCTTGGCGCGCTTGGCTTCATTGGCGGCAGTATGATTTCCTCAGCGGGCTCGCTTGGGCCCTTTCTTGACGTTCCCTCAGCCCTTGTGGTTTTGGGCGGCACATTCTTTGCGGTGATGTGGACAACCCCACTGCCCGCCTTTCTGGGGCATTTTGGAGCGATGGCGAAATGCTTCTTACCCCCTGTGAAAAAATTAGATGCCACGATCATTCGTTTAGTTGAACTGGCAGCGATCGCCCGCAAAGACGGCATGATGGCGCTTGAGGGCCAGGATGTGCCCGATAAATTTTTTGAAAAGGGCATGCAACTGCTTGTTGATGGCGCTGATGAGGCAAAAATGGTGAAAATCATGAACGCTGAAATCGCCGCGATGAAAAGCCGGCATGAGGTCAATCATGGGATCTTATCGGCCTGGATCGATATCGCCCCGGCGATGGGGATGATCGGAACTTTGGTTGGTTTGGTTGTTATGTTGGGCAATATGAGCGATCCAAAAGCGATCGGCCCCGCGATGGCGGTGGCTTTGTTGACCACGCTTTACGGCGCGTTTTTTGCCAACGTGTTTTTTGGCCCGATCCGCACCAAGCTAGAAGGGTATACGGCCTACGAAATATTCTATCGCGGGGTGGTGTTAGAAGGCCTGCGCAATATTGCCCGCGGCGAATCTCCACGCAATATTCAAGATGTTTTGGCGTCAAACCTGCCGTCCAAACAGCAAGAAAAACTGGCGGCGGCATAATCGATGGCAGAGGATCTCGAAGAAGACGACGCCCCCGAAGAAGAATGTCCGAAATGTCCGCCGGCCGGTGCGCCGGCATGGATGGCAACCTTTGCCGATATGGCAACCTTGTTGATGGCGTTTTTCGTGATGATTTTGTCTTTCGCTGAGATGAATGTTCCAAAATTTAAACAGATTTCTGGGTCTTTAAAGGATTCATTTGGCGTTCAGCGACTGATTCCAGTGGTGGAACAGCCTGAAGGCACAACCGTGCTTGAAATGCGCTTCAGCCCCTCTCCCTCGCCCTCTGTTACGGAAGATATGACCCAGCAGACCGACGATATTACCAAGCCCGATGTCGAAATCCCCACGGATAATGATGACAGCGAAGGCTCAGATCAAATGCAGGAGGGTCAAGAATTCACCGAAGGGCTTGGCGGCGAAAACCAAGATGGAACCGCTGATAGCGATCAGCAATCGGACGCCGAAAAACTGGCCGATGCCATCGAACAAATCGCGCAGGCTGTTGATATCGCGGTTTCGACCCTAGACAATAAGGTTGTGGTGGATCTGAAGGCGGAAGGATCCTCGCCCGAAGAAATGAAAGAAAAATTCAAAAAAGTAGGTCAAGCCGTGTCTTTGGCCGAGCTGGCCACAGGGCAATCAGAGCAAGAGGTTTTGTTTGGCGGCTTGGAAGAACAGCTAAGCGAATTGATCGATTTTGTCTCTGAACTTGAGAACCAGTTGAAAAAATTGGGCGGTCAAGACAGCGAAGAGGCCTTTGCCGAAGCTGGAAAAGCCGAAAAGAAAGCCCAAGATGCCGCAGAAGATTTGAAAGTGAAATTGCAGGACCAGATTGAATTTGGCGCTGTCACCGTGGAAACGCGCGATAATAAAGTGTTTGTAAGCGTGGGTACGGGTGGTGCCTTCCCCTCTGGCTCGGCCAATCTGACGGGTCAAGCGCAAGAAATTATTGACCAAATTGCGAATGTCAGCGACGGAAGCGATAACAGCATTACTGTTGCGGGCCATACTGATGATGTGCCGATTGCCTTTGGTGCGCTTTACCGCGACAATTGGGATCTTGCAGCAGCGCGCGCATCAAGCGTGGTGCAAGCCATCGAAGAAAGCGGGCAAGTTGGTCCTGGCCGGTTGGAAGCAAAAAGCTATGGTGAAACGAGACCGATTGCGGATAATACCACCGCCGCAGGACGCGAAGAAAACCGCCGTATTGAAATTGAACTTGAATATTAAAGCAGAACAAAACGCGGTGGCCTTTGCGGCCCCGCGCGCCTGTTCAACCACGGAGTTTGGCTAAATATTCACGTAAATGCAAAAGGATCCGGCCGGTTCGATTAATCGCGCTTCTTCCACTGGCGATATTCAAACGCGGATTTCAAAAGTGCAAAAAAGGCCAACACGCCGACCAAAATCAAAGCGATTGTCAAAGGCTTTAAACTGGCCACAGCAGATAAAATCGAACGATCAATAAAGGTGAGCAACGCGATGGTCAGCACGGATAATAAGAAAATCCGAATAGCCATACAAATGCGGCAGGGAGTGTCTTTTTCTTTTGAAAACATGTAGATAACTCCTTCAAGCTCAATCTTATCAGAATTTTAATAAAGACTGAATCAATATTTTTTCAATATTATTCAGTTTTGGCATGTTCTTTGCTTTCCTAGTTATGTAACAGTGTTTGGTAATTGATATGTCGATGCTTGGCCTCAATATTGGAACCCAGCAGGTTCAAAAGCAAAGCTTGGTTATTACGCCACAGCTGCAACATGCTATCAGCATCTTGCAGATGAACAACCTAGAATTAGAAAAGCATTTAGAAGATCTGGCCGAAAGTAACCCGTTCATTGAGGTCAAAGGCGTTAACTCGGAAAACAAACGTAAAGCTGAGATTGATTTTCAACCCTCAAAGGCCGGCGCAGGTATTTCTAACTCGTTTATGGAAACACTTCTGGGCGAGCGCCCGGAAACTTTGCTAGAGCATATTTGCAAACAAATTCGCCTGCAAAACTTTTCAGAGCAGTATAATTCGATTGCGTATCGATTGCTGGCAGATATCACCCCGGCGGGATATTTACCAATCGATCTTGAAGAGGTTGCGGATCAATTATCTGCCGAACTGGCAGATGTGAACGCGGTGTTAGAACAGCTGCAAGGGTTTGAGCCGGTCGGGTTATTTGCGCGTAACTTGGCCGAATGCCTCACATTACAAGCCAAAGAGCGCAAGGAATTTGACGCACCGATGAAAATCGTGCTGGCAAACCTTGAAATGTTGGCGCAAGGCAAGATCAAAGAATTATGCACCTTAGCGGGCTGCGCGGCAGAGGATGTCAAGCAGCGCGTGTTGCAAATCCGGCAATATAATCCAAAGCCAGGTGCGTTATTTGATTGTGAGGCCCTGGGCAGCAACCGAGAACCCGATTTAATCGTACAGCGCGATGGAGATCAGATTGAAATCGCGTTAAACCGGTCATCTTTGCCCAGCGTCAAAGTCAATATAGATTACGCAAATACGTTGAACCAATCCGCCCAAAGCGAAGAAAAATCGGTTGAGTTCATAAAAACCTCAATCGCAACGGGCCATTGGCTAAAGCGCGCCATAGCGCAACGCAACCAAACGCTTCAAATGGTTGCGCAGCATATTTTAAAACATCAAATTAAATTTTTTGATGAAGGCATCGCGGGTATTCGCCCTTTGCAATTACGCATTGTTGCAGAAGCCTTGGGAATCCATGAAAGCACGGTCAGCCGCTCAACGGCGTCGGTGCTGATACAAACGCCGCGGGGGACATTCCCGCTGAAAATGTTCTTTAGCAGCGGTCTGCAGGCAAATACCAGCGAAGAGGGCGTGTCTGCCCGAGCGATCCGCAATAAAATCACGGCAATCATTGCAGAAGAAAGCCCGTTAAAGCCGATTAGCGATGCAAAAATATCCAGTCTTCTCGCCGAAGAGGGCTTTACGGTGGCGCGGCGCACCGTTGCAAAATATCGCGAATTGGAAAATATCAAATCTACAGCGCAGCGCAAACGCGAGTATAAACTTAATACATTGATTGCGAAATAAAGCGTCTTTTCACAGAAGACCGCAAAACCCGCGCGTTGGGCTGGGTGGATTACCGCTTCAGTCGTGCGACGCGCGCTTGCCTCACATCGAAAAAATTAAGGGTAAGGATAAGCGCGCCCATGAGCCGCACCCCTACTCTACTGAACCAGGCGGGCCAAGGCTTGGCGCTTAGAAAACAGCGCTGCATTGCGCCCAAAAGCTCACCCCACTCATGCGCCAGCAGCCCATGGTCAAAAAATTTTAAACACCAACAGGCGGACGTTTCTTTTTACGCCGCCGCGGCTGTTCTAAGCCCGCCACCGGAGCTTTAAAGAACATCTCGCTGTCTAAGGATAAAACGGTTCTTTGCGCGCTTAATTCATTTTCAGCTACAATTGTCTGCAGGTAGATAAATTTGCGAAAACTCATGAAAGCTACCAGCATATTTCCTTGTTCGCGGCCGGAATAAATACAAAGCATGAGGTAAAACACCACGCCCAAAATCCAATGCACCGTCAAGGCCACGAAAAACGCCAAAATACTCGCAAGCGCCGCTTCAGGCATCCGCTGGTTCAAAAACCAAAAGGGCGGACACACCATCGCCAAAAGCGATTTGGAACGATCGACCAGTTCTGCATTTTTTTGCATATCATGAAAAACCATATATTCGATCAAACCGGACCGCGTGGCCGCCGTTAACATCGCAAGATCGGTTTCCGACATAGGATGTGCGTCCGCATCAACCTCATCGAATTTCGCCCCAAGCGATTGCGTTACCGAAATATTAAAAGCCGTCTGATCCCGCTTAACCGTCAAGATCCAAGTTTCATCAACATGTGCAGCCGCGTCTTCTTCATCCTCATAGGCAAAAAGCGCGTTAAACTGTTTCGCTGTGCCCAAAAACGGGGTGCCATCAACGCCTAAGATATAATCAAATTGTTGCAATCCAATCGTTGGCCCATAGCCATTGATAAAACCGCCAATCTGCAAAACCGCGCGTGTTTCTTGCCCCTCAACACTTTCCGCCATCTAACTTACCCGCCTACCTGCTTCTTTTTTCCACTTACTATGGAAACTTAATAATATCGCCTTCAGGTTTTGGCACCGCCACAGCCCGCGCCCGCGCCTTGCGCGCCTGAGCTGCTTCTTTTTTGGCCGAACTTAGCTTTTGATCAAGCGTTGCCACGCGAGCCGATAATTCAGCATTCACCTCTTGCAGCGCCTGTAAGGCATCGCGTTGCTCTTTCATCCCTGCAGAGGCGTCAGAAATAGTTTGCAATGCATCGATCACTGAGCGCGTGAAATTGCCCATAATCATATTTTGAGCCTTGAATTCTTCATTGGTCATTTCGGCAAAGGACAGCGTCAGCTCCGAATTTAAGATGGCGCTTTTTTCTTGCTGCTCGGTCAATTGTGCCATGACCGACGGCTCAATCGTATTCATCTTTTCAATCGCAACGCGCACTTCTTCAGACATCATGTCTGACTTCTCGCCAATTTTCACCAAACCCGCGCTGGCTGTTTCAACGACATTGGTTAAATTGTTAATCTGATCCAAGGCTGGCGTAAGCTTTGCAACATCCTCATTCAAGGAATCAACGTTTTCGATAAATACGGTCAACAATTCTGTGTTGGTTTGCGACAACAATTTCAATTGTGATGAGGATTGCAGAAAGATCACGATACACAATGCCGCCGCGCCAATGCCGGAAACAAATCCTAATATAACCGCTATGCGGCCCAGCTTTTCAATATTCGCCAGTTTTGCAGTGGATCGTTTGATCTGCTGCGCGACCTTTGCATATTCCGATGTAACATCCATTGCGGCGTCCGCCGCATCCAGAGCTATCTGGATACTTTTTTCTACATCGGCGGTGTTTGCTGAACGAGTTCCTGCCATCAGCCCAAGTCCTTTTTTTGTTGTCTCGGCAAAGCCTTTACCTGTTTATAAGCACAATTCGTGCCACTTGCTTGAAATACAGCTTGCGCCGGGATATTGGCGGATTTAAATCCAAAATGTCGGCATCCCCAAGGCTTTTGGGCCTCATGGGTGATAAAAAAGAACACGCAATTATGGCAGGTTCTCACGGTGTTTTTAACTGTGCTCATTCAAACTTTCTTTCAGCTTGAACAAGGCGTTTTGAATCACATACCGGATACAGGCCGCAAAACTAAAAAACGCACAGATAAACATACCCGAAGCCGACCAAAATTGAGCCGCCGCGAAATACTCAAACCCATATGACAACCACACAAAGCCAACGCCGAAAAAGCAAACAGAACTGATTGCTTCACCCATGCTGAGCGATTTTTTATAAGCTAATCTAACCATTTAAAGGAGCTCCCGTTTCATTAAATTGAAGATCGTCTGGTATTGAAATATCTGGCGCATCCAGCTCTTCGCCCTTGGCCACGCGGAAGATAAACGCCAAAACAGCCGCCACAGCGCTGAACAACTCTTCATGAATTTCTTGCCCGATATTGCCCGTAAAATAAAGCGCCCGCGCCAATAAAGGGCTTTGAAAGACGGTGATCGATTCTTTTGTTGCAATCTCGATTATATCCGCCGCCATTTTACCCCGACCCATCGCCAGAATAGTTGGCGCGCCCGATGTGCCCACTTCATATTTCAACGCAACGGCAAAATGCGTTGGGTTGGTGATCACCGCGGTTGCCTCGGCAACATTAGACAACGCCGCGCGTTGCTCGGCACCGCGCGCAGCCGTTTGCATTTGCATCCGGCGAATTTTGGCTTTGACCTCAGGTGAACCTTCGGTTTGCTTATTTTCATCTTTCACGTCTTGCAGGCTCATTTTCAGCTTTTCGATATGCTGATAGCGCTGCCACAAAACATCCAAAAACGCGATCACCACCAAGCCAATCAGCAATGTGACCATCAACGCCACGAAAACATCCCCGGCGCGTGACAATCCGTTGAGCAAATTGGCGTTCGATGACGTGGTAAGCTGTGGCATATAAAGGCTAATCACCAGCGCGGCAGTGCCCAATAAGAGACTCACTTTCAAAACGGCTTTTGCCAATTCAACCAACGCTTTGGTTGAAAACATCCGCTTCAACCCTTCCAGCGGATTGATCCGCGACCCTTTAAAAGACATCGCCTTGGCCGACACGTTTATACCACCGGACAAAACGCCCTGCGTAAACAGCACAACAAAGAAAATAGGAATGGCAAACAACACCCCATACACAAGAATGAATGACACAGCGCCAGAGGTCATCCGCAACAACTCACCCTGAAAATCGCTTAGATCGAAACTAAAAAAACCTTTAAATTCCCCCAAAATCCGATCGGAAAACATTAAGATGAGAAAATACATCAAGAAGCCGGTGAACAAGGTAGAAAAAACAAACAGCTCTTTAGAGGTTAAAACCTGACCATCTTCCAACGCCTTCTCAAGTCGTTTCGGCGTTGGGTCTTCGGTCTTTTCCTGCGCACTCTCTTCAGCCATTTTTCAACTTTCCAAAGAATGATGCGATAAAATCGATTGCAAAGCCCACCAAATATTCCATCGAATAGCCCAGCGGTTTGGTTGCCAGATATAATGCCAGAAAACACACCAAAAGCGTGATTGGGAAGCCGAAAGAAAAAAGGTTCAACGTCGGCGCCGAGCGTGTCACCACACCAACCGTCACATTTGTCAGCAGCAAGACGATCACCACTGGCAGCATCATTACACTGGCGAGCTCAAACATGTAGCCGGCCGATTCAATAACGAATTGGCTGGCAGCATAAAGATCAAGCCGCCCACCGACCGCCACGACTGAAAAGCTGGCATCCATCGCGCGGATAAGCGCCAAATGACCATCCAAAGATAAAAAGGTTACGATTGAAAAAAGCGTTAAAGCATTACTGATCACCGGGGTTTGACCGCCCGTTGTTGGATCGATTTGGGCCGCAAACCCAAGGCCACCCGAAGTTGCTATTTTTTCGCCAGCCAAGGCCACCGAGGCAAATAAAATGCTCAGCAAGATACCGACCGTCAAGCCGATCAATAGTTCCACAAAGATAATGCGCACAATCACCAGATTGTCGAGTTCAAGCAGAGGCACAGATTGAAACTGTTCAAAAAAAACCATGCCTAGGATAATACTTGAGACAATCCGCACTTGGAGCGGTATCGATTGCGCGCCAAAAAACGGGGCTGAAATTAAAAAAGCACCGATCCGCAAAGTTGCCAGAAAAAATACCGATAGAAACTCAAAAAGCCCTGGCAGCTCTACCCCGGGAATACCACTATCAGAACTGACCAGCAGGTTCTCCATCTTAGCCAAGACCACTTATCGTATCAAAGATATAAGCAAAGAAATCAGAAAGTTGCAGCAACATGAAGCCCGACAGCAAGGCAAAGCCACCAAGCACAAAAATCAGCTTTGGCACGAAGCTTAGCGTCATTTCATTGATCGATGTTGCCGCTTGTACAATCCCGATCGCCAAACCTACCCCCAAGGCAATGCCCAAAATGGGACCTGATGTGATAATTACCTGCCAAAACGCCATTCTCAAATGTTCGATATTTGCATCAAATTCCATAATCGCTCAATTCATATAAGTTGAAGATATTGATCCGATGGTCATGGCCCATCCATCCACCAAAACAAAAAGAAGCAGTTTAAACGGCAAGGAAATCAAGATCGGGCTCAACATCATCATGCCCAAAGACATCAAGACGGAAGCAATCACCATATCGATCACCAAGAAGGGTAAAAACAGCAAGAAGCCGATTTGAAACGCCGTTTTCAATTCAGAGGTTAAAAAAGCCGGCATCAAAACATTGAAAGGCACATCAGAATTTGATTGATAAGGCGCATCTCCTGCCAATTCGGCAAACATAGCCAATTCGGCCTCACGGGTATTAAGAACCAGAAACTCTTTTAAGATGACAGATGCAGATTCAAGCGCGGGCAGAAATTCTATTTGCCCCTCTAAATAGGGCGAAACCGCCGCCTCATAAATGCCCTCAAGCGTCGGATACATAATGAAAATGGTGAGAAACAAAGCGATCGATACCAAAACCTGATTGGGAGGCGTTTGCTGGGTACCCATCGCCTGTCGCAAAATAGACAACACAATGATGATGCGTGTGAAAGCTGTGGCCCCCAGTAAGAGACTGGGCAAAAGCGTGATTGCCGACATCAAAGCCAAGATTTGCAAAGAAAGCGAGTATTCTTGCCCCCCATCTTGCCCCGGCACCACCGATAATGCAGGCAGGCCGACGCTGGGCATTTGTTGGGCAAAGGCAGTTATGGGAAGCAAGCAGCATCCCAAAAAGACCAAAGCGCCCCAATATTTAGGCGCATAGGCAGGCGTGTGGGACGGGCGGTTACTGCTCATCGCCAGCCACAATCTTTGGCGCGATCTCGGGCGTGATATCCAGGGCCGTTGCGCCTTGTTTACCTTGTAAAACCAAAACCGTCCGCTGGTTTATTTCAAACACAGACAAGACATTGGCATGCGCCAAACGACGGCTTTCAACATGAGTAATATGACCTTGAACAGCTGTGCTTTGGCCCAAAGATCCACGTTGTTTAACAATCAGCCAGATCACAACAAAAACTGAGGTAAATAAAACAACAATAATGATTTTTTGACTTAAATCGTCAAACGCAGCCATGATATTCGCCTCCTTCCAAGAAGGCAGGCAAGTATCATGCCATTATTGAACGGATTCGGCTCTTTCTTCCGGATCAACAACATCCGTGAACCGAATGCCATAGCGCTCGCCAACCATCACAACTTCGCCACGCGCAATAATCGCGCCATTGACATAAATATCAAGTGGCTCTCCTGCGAGGCGATCCAGTTCAACCACAGAGCCTTCGTTTAACCGCAGCAAGTCGCGGATAGTCATATCGGTTCGGCCCACTTCGATCGACAATGTCACTTCAATATTCTCAAGAATTTTCAGCTTTTCGCTGCTGATTTTACCAGAACCGGAGCTTGCCGCCGGCGCCTCTTGTGTAGGAGTATCATTCATGGTTTTTTCCTATTTCTTATCTGCAGTCTTAGTTGGCTTCAGAAGACTTAATGCAACGGTGCCTCCAACATCCCCCAGCTCAGCTTCAAAAAACTCTCGTTCTTCAACAACAAAATTCAACGGTCCATTGATCTGTATTGGCACGATATCATCATTTTTGAACTTAAGAACGGATGCCATTTTACTTTCCACCGTGGTCAAACGCGCAGTGCAATTTAAAGGCACACTGAACACTGCCTTTTGCAAACGATCTGTCCAAGACAGACTGTCAACGCTATCAGATTGCATCCGCGAGCGCAGCTGCGCGGCAATTGGCTTAAGCGTTTGCAACGGGTAAATCACATCAAATGATGCAGGCGGAGACCCCGGCAATTGAATTTCAAAGGCACAGCAAATCACTTGTTCTAGATCATCCACGAAAGACACGAATTGCATATTCTCTTCGCGGGTCACTTCCGAGAATTCCAATTTAATCAAGTCAGCCCAAGCCAATTCTAAGGCTTCGATCAACCCATCGGTGATAATTTCAATGATCCGATCCTCCGTAGAAGTGAAATCAGACCGTTGAGCCGATTTCGAGATCAGAGTATTCCCGCCATAATACGCGTTGGTCAGTTTTGAAATCAAATCCGGTGAGATCACCATCATCAAGCTGCCGCGTAAAAACTCGATCCGCGCCAGCGTTAAGCTCATGAAGCTTTCAGAGGCAAACGTGTAATCTTCAAACGTTTTCACAGTTGGATTGATCGCTGTCACCCGTGGCTGATACCGAAGCATCGGTTGAAACACGGTCCGCGAAAAACGGGCGAAGCGCTCATTAATCACGCGCAGCGCATAGTAATCACCCAAAAGCGATAGATCATCAGATCCAAATTTGAAGTCGCGTATCTGTTTATCCGAAGCACCGTTGAGGGCACTTGCATCTGCAACATCACCCTCGTCGAGCCCTGAAATCAGGGCTTCGACTTCGTTTTTTGAAAGTTTAGAAGAAGAAGACATTCAAGATCACTGCATTACATAGGACGTAAACATGACTTCTTCTATACCACCGAACCCTTCAAGTTCTTCCAGCTTTTCATTCATCACAGACTGGATATCAGCCGCCAGTAATTTGCGCGCCTCGCGGCCAACGACCATTTCTTCTGTGTAATCGCTGAGCGCAGCGAGAACCACCGATTTCAAGGCCGGCAAATGGTTTTCAACATTGGTTAAAATTGTTTCATCATACTTTGTTGAAAGCCCAACCGAAATTTGCAAGAACCTGCGAGAGCCTTTGAGATTGGTCGTCAAAGATCCGGGGATCTCATAATACAGGGTTTGAAACACCTTGTCCTTTGGGGTTTCCTTCGAAATTTTTTCAGGATCGCCTGGGCAATTGCCCTCTTCATCCTTCTCCTCGTCATCGCATTCAACTTCGGCTTCACCTTCGCCTTCGCCCTCGCCAGCAACATCGCCTTTGGCTTCATTTTGCTTGGTGACAATTTCATTGGCGATATCTTGCGGGTTGCCTTGCGCACCACCAAATACCAAAAAGCCAACGCCTAGGCCAATTGCCACTAGAATAAACCCTGCAACAACGAAAATGACGATGGTTACAATACCAGATTTTTTCTTTGGTTCTTCTTCTTCAGCCATAACTCGATCCTCGATTATATGGTTATATCCACCAGGCCATCTTGATCACCTTTGCCCTTAAGACTGGCATCATCTGCTTCTTTTCCAGCGTTTTGCTCATTCTTTTGCGCGGTTTGTGATCGTTCATCACCCGATGGGTTTTCTTGCTCATTAAACCCCTGCCCGAGGTTCATATTGAAATTTTCATCGCTTGTCTGCATAACCGAACATGACAGCGAGGTCACGCGGTAACCTGCGGTTTCCAGACTAGAAATGATTTTTCCTTCAGACTCGCCAAAAAGCGAGACTGTTGCCTTGCGTTCTGCCTGGATTTTCACATCCAAGCCACTTTCATTGCGCCCAAAAGCAATATGCATTTTGCCCAAGGAGGCCGGCGATAAGGTAAGCGCAATTTGTTGCTGGCCGGTTCTCAGCGCTGAAATTACATTTCTTGCCAAAGTCTGGGTCCAGCCTCGCGCGTTCAAATCAAGATGCGAATCCACCCATTTATCCAGCAATTGCCCAGAGGTTTGAGGCGCGGTTTGCGTTTGTGCCAATTGCGGGCTGGCGCTGTTTAATGGGGATATAGAATGCGGCAATGCGCTTAAATCTTGGGCTGCTTCTGCCCCGCCCTCACTGGCAACAGCCGCAAGGGCTGCTTGGCGCAGCGCGGCGCCGGCGGCACCTGTCACGGGCGCGGATGCGGGTGCGTCTTTGCCTTTTTCAGAGGGCTTTTGAATTTTCGCTGCGGTGCCTTTTACGTCAGGCTTCGGCTTAAACTCGGCCTCAACTGCCTTTTGAAGCGCAGTGGCCGCCGCCGGAGCACTTGCTTCCAGCGCTACCTTGATTTTTGAAGGCGCCGCGGGATCATTGCTGCTTGCTGACAGTGCTGACGCTGCGCGCAACGCGATCTGTTCTGGCTTCAAAGCAATTTCAGGTTTTAATAAGTTTGTGGGCTTTACCGCCTCTTTTTGCTGGCCCTCTGAAACCTGAAGCTTGCCACTATCCACCTTAGGCGCCGTTTCTAGATCCGAGGAAGGATCAACCGGCGACGATGGTGGCATCGAAGACAGACGCGGTGTATTATTTTTTGAAAGATCCGCAGCAGGGTCAGCCGGCGACGATGATGGCATCGAAGGCAGACGCGATGTATTATTTTTCGAAAGATCCGCAGCAGGGTCAACCGGCTGCGATGATGGCATCGA
>Ga0233399_1000557_pt1 | contig 13943 bp, 13 predicted proteins | sample 43DmetaG_FD_182698 | JGI IMG/M metagenome (GOLD analysis project Ga0233399, IMG submission 182698) | Seawater microbial communities from Monterey Bay, California, United States - 43D | ecosystem: Environmental > Aquatic > Marine > Coastal | place: USA: California | collected 2016-11-08 | reverse complement strand
CTTGAACAAATTATCGGAAATAAATTAGTAAAGTTAGGAAAATCACTGGCTGTTGCTGAAAGTTGTACAGGTGGTAAAATAGCAGAAAACATTACTTCTTATGGAGGTGCGTCTGCTTTTTTTAAAGGCGGTGTGGTAGCCTATGCGACTGAAACAAAACTTAAGGTCTTAAACGTGCCTTCCACATTAATTTCTAAACACTCAGTTGTAAGTTCTGAAGTTGCTGAAGCTATGGCTCAAAATGTAAAAGCAGTGTTTAATTCGGATTATGGAATTGCAACAACTGGAAATGCAGGGCCATTAAAAGGAGATTCAGATGCAGAAATTGGAACAGTTTTCATTGCAATAGCAACACCCGACAGAGTGTTTTCACAGCAGTTTAACTTTGGACAACAACGACTTAGAGTGGTGCAAAAAGCGGTTACCATGGCCTTCACTTTGTTTCAAAAAGAAATTTTTAAAAAATGCTAAAATAAAGTTTGTGTACTTCTAAAGAATTCGTATTTTTGCACCTCGTTTTGAAACAACAGAACAATTAAAGTAAAGAAAAAATGTCAAGAATTTGTGAACTTACAGGTAAAAGAGCAATGTTTGGAAATAATGTTTCTCATGCCTTGAATAGAACTAGACGTAGATTTAATGTAAATTTAATCAAAAAGCGTTTTTACATCCCTGAAGAAGATAAATGGGTAACATTGAAGGTTTCTACTGCAGCCCTAAAAACCATTAATAAAATTGGTATTTCTGCAGCAATCAAAGAAGCAAAGTCTAAAGGTTTTTTAAAATAAACTACCGCTAAAAGCACATTAAAATGGCAAAAAAAGGAAATAGAGTTCAAGTAATATTAGAATGCACTGAGCACAAGGAGTCAGGAAAACCAGGAACTTCTAGATATATTACAACTAAGAACAAGAAAAATACACCGGATCGTATTGAGATTAAGAAGTTTAATCCTATACTTAAGAAAATGACGGTTCACAAAGAAATTAAATAATTTAGAGATTTTTTAGAACTAAAATTTCAAAAATAACACATTTGAATCATGGCAAAGAAAGCAGTAGCATCATTACAAACAGGATCAAAACGTCTAACTAAAGCGATAAAAATGGTTAAGTCTCCAAAATCTGGGGCTTACATATTTGTTGAGTCGATCATGTCACCTGATAAAGTAAATGAATTCTTAAGTAAGAAATAAAAATAGTTTTTACTATTTTATTTGAAAGCCGCTTCTATCATAAAGCGGCTTTTATTTTTTAATTTCCTTACTTTAAATGCTATTTTTGTAACCAGATAAATAGTTTACTTATGAGTTTTTTTAAAAACATATTTTCTTCCGAAAAAAAAGCCACTCTTGATAAAGGGTTAGAGAAATCTAAAACCAATTTTTTTGATAAGCTAAGTAAAGCTGTTATTGGTAAATCTAAAGTCGATGCCAATGTATTGGATGATTTAGAGGAGATTCTTGTTGCTAGTGATGTTGGTGTTAATACGACTTTAAAAATTATCGAACGCATAGAGACCCGTGTTTCTAAAGATAAATATGTTGGTACAGATGCTCTGAACCTTATTTTAAGAGAAGAAATTGCAGGTTTGTTATCAGAAACAAATTCTGGAGAAGAAATCGAATTTTCTATTCCTCAAGATCAGAAACCTTACGTTATTATGGTGGTAGGTGTGAATGGCGCTGGCAAAACAACAACAATTGGTAAACTGGCTTATCAACTTAAAAAACAAGGCCTAAATGTAGTCTTAGGAGCGGCCGATACTTTTAGAGCAGCTGCAATCGACCAGTTACAAGTATGGGCCGATCGTGTAGATATTCCAATCATTAAACAATCTATGGGAAGTGATCCCGCCTCTGTGGCGTTTGACACTCTACAAAGTGCTGTAACTTCCAACGCCGATGTTGTTATTATTGATACAGCAGGCCGCTTGCATAACAAGATTAATTTGATGAACGAATTAACCAAAGTCAAACGCGTCATGCAAAAAGTAGTCGATAATTCACCGCATGAAGTTTTATTGGTGCTTGATGGCTCTACAGGTCAAAATGCATTTGAACAAGCCAAACAATTTACCGCTGCTACTGAAGTCACTGCACTAGCAATTACAAAATTAGATGGAACTGCCAAAGGTGGAGTTGTTATTGGGATTAGTGATGAATTTCAAATTCCTGTTAGGTATATAGGCGTTGGAGAAGGTTTAGAAGACCTTCAAGTTTTTAATAAATTTGAATTTGTAGATTCTTTCTTCAAATAAATTATAGCTCTTAACATCATTTCATGAGAACCAAAACACTAAAAAAAAATAAGATTAATGTCATTACTTTAGGATGTAGTAAAAACGTCTATGATAGTGAGGTGTTGATGGGTCAACTCAAAGCAAGTGGGAAGGAAGTTGTACATGAAGAAGAAGGTAATATTGTAGTAATTAATACCTGTGGATTCATCAATAATGCAAAAGAAGAAAGTGTCAATACTATCTTAGATTACATGCAGAAAAAAGAAGATGGTGAGGTTGATAAAGTTTTTGTGACAGGCTGTTTGAGTGAGCGTTATAAGCCCGACCTACAAAACGAAATTCCCAACGTAGATCAGTATTTTGGAACCACTGAATTGCCACAATTACTCAAAGCATTAGGAGCCGATTATAAGCATGAATTGATAGGTGAACGTCTGACAACAACTCCAAAAAACTACGCGTATTTAAAAATCGCAGAAGGCTGTGACCGTCCTTGTAGTTTTTGTGCCATTCCGCTGATGCGTGGAAAACACAAATCGACCCCCATAGAAAACCTAGTTCTAGAAGCCGAAAAGTTAGCTGCTAATGGAGTAAAAGAATTGATTTTGATTGCTCAAGATTTGACTTACTACGGATTAGATCTTTATAAAAAACGGAATCTTGCTGAGCTTTTAGAAGCATTAGTAAAGGTCGAAGGCATAGAATGGATACGTTTGCATTACGCTTTTCCTACAGGTTTTCCAATGGATGTGTTGGATGTGATGAATCGCGAGCCTAAAATTTGTAATTACCTAGACATTCCATTACAGCACATTTCAGATAAGATTTTGAAAAGTATGCGTCGTGGAACGACTCAAGAAAAAACAACTAAACTTCTCAAGGAATTTAGAGCAGCTGTTCCTGAGATGACAATCAGAACAACATTGATTGTTGGCTATCCTGGTGAAACAGAAGCAGATTACCAAACTCTAAAAGCATGGGTAGAAGCGATGCGTTTTGAACGTTTAGGATGTTTTACCTATTCCCATGAAGAAAATACACATGCGTTTAATTTAGAAGATGATGTGCCAGAGGAAGTGAAATTGGCACGCGCCAACGAAATCATGGAAATTCAATCCCAAATTTCTTGGGAATTAAACCAAGCTAAAATTGGCAAAACCTTCAAAGTTGTGATCGATCGAAAAGTGGGAGAATACTTCGTAGGACGGACAGAATTTGATTCTCCAGACGTGGATAATGAAGTCCTTATCGAAGCCTCTAAAACGTATCTTAAAACAGGGGAATTTACAACCGTCAAAGTCACAGAAGCTGCCGATTTTGATCTGTTTGCAGAGGTAGTTTAAACAGGTTTCTAAATACAAAAGAAATAAAGTATCTTTACGTCTATTAAGTAAATGTTATGCCATCCGACTGTATTTCTTTTCGAGACACTGCCATTGTATCTAAGCTCATATGCGATTACGTAGAAAATCGTCCAGAATTACAACTGCTTTACAATCGGTTTCCAACCTTAGAAAACTTCAAAGTGCAACTCGAAGAAAAACAATCTGAATTTAGTTCAGACAACCGAAATATTTTAGTTGCAGCATTAACGGACCAATACACACAGTTATCACCTTCTAAATTAACTACAAACACAATTCAGTCTTTGGCATCTGATAATACATTTACAGTCACAACGGGGCATCAATTAAACCTTTTGGGTGGACCGTTATATTTTTTATATAAAATTATAACGACTATCAATTTAGCAAAAGAATTAGAACATAAATACCCGAAAAATAAGTTTGTGCCTGTGTTTTGGATGGCTAGTGAAGATCACGATTTTGAGGAAATCAATCACGTTAACTTCCAAAATAAACGGTTCCAGTGGACGCAAGAAAGTTCAGGTGCTGTGGGTGCTTTATCTACCTTAGATCTCGCAGAGTTTGTAGAAGTATTTTCTGCCGTTTTAGGCAATTCGCCTCAAGCAATGAAGCTTAAAGAAATAGTGCATAATGCATATTTAAACCATTCAAATTTGGCCTCTGCTACACGTTATTTAGTGCACACCCTTTTTGGTTATGAAGGTCTGCTAGTTATTGATGGAAATAGCCCCGAATTAAAACGAGTTTTTATTCCACAAATTACTTCGGAGCTTAGAACTCAACAAGCGTTTACGACTGTTTCAAAGACCAATATTCAGCTAAAAAAAATAGATTCTGCATATAAGATTCAGGTGAATCCACGCGAATTGAACTTGTTTTATCTTAAAGAAAATCTACGCGAGCGCATTGTGAAAAAGGATGAGATTTATACTGTTTTAAATACGAACATTTCATGGGATTTGGCGGGTATTTTGGATGAAGTGAATTCAAACCCTGAACGCTTTTCTCCCAATGTTATCATGCGCCCCTTGTATCAAGAAACCATATTGCCGAACCTATGTTATGTTGGGGGAGGTGGAGAACTCTCATATTGGCTTCAGCTTAAATCCTATTTTGAAGCGGAACACATCCAATTTCCGATTCTCTTGCATCGAAATTCAGTACTTTTAATTAGTCAAAAACAACATCAAAAGTTAGATAAATTACAACTTGATGTTTCTGATTTATTTAAAAATAAACAAGCTCTGCTCCAATCTCAAATCAAAAAAATAGCAACTTTAGCTATTGATTTTACTTTTCAAAAGGAGCAGTTAAAACAGCAATTTCAATACTTGTATGCGATTGCTAATCAAACGGATAAATCCTTTATAGGTGCAGTATCTGCACAAGAGAAAAAACAAATTAAAGGATTAGAACTCTTAGAAAAACGTCTTTTAAAAGCTGAAAAGAAAACTCATGCAGCATACATAAAACGACTTGATTCCATCCATTTAGAATTGTTTCCCGAAGGTGCTTTGCAAGAACGTATGACTAATTTTTCAGAATTTTATTTGGAGTATGGAGATGCATTCATTGAAACCTTAAAAACAGAACTTGATCCCTTAAAACAAAAATTTTGTGTATTGACCCTTTAAAAGTTTCAAAATTTAGGGCTCAATTTATTTATAAATATTACTTTTGACCATGCAACACGATAAGGTATTAATTCTCGATTTTGGATCTCAATATACACAACTTATAGCGCGCCGCGTTAGGGAGTTAAATATATATTGTGAGATTCACCCCTTCAATAAAATTCCAACCCAATTAGACGATTTTAAAGCCGTAGTGCTTTCTGGCAGTCCTCAATCTGTCAGAGGTGAGTCAGCTTTGCATCCGGATTTATCTGAAATTCGTGGTTATAAACCAATGTTGGCTGTTTGTTACGGTGCGCAATATTTAGCACATTTTTCAGGGGGTATCGTAGCCCCATCAAACACAAGAGAATATGGACGAGCGAATTTGTCTTTCGTAAAACCAAATGAACCTTTTTTTGATGGAATTACTGCTGGTAGTCAAGTTTGGATGAGCCATAGTGATACGATCAAAGAATTGCCAACTCATGGAGTCTTGTTAGCAAGTACTCATGATGTGAAAAATGCTGCCTACAAAATTGAAGGCGAACCGACATATGCAATTCAATTTCACCCTGAGGTTTATCATTCAACAGATGGAAAAACATTATTACATAACTTTTTAGTTAATATTGCTGGACTTCAACAAGATTGGACTCCTGATTCTTTTGTAGATGAAACAGTTGCAGATTTAAAAGTTAAAATTAAAAATGATAAAGTAGTTCTGGGCTTATCCGGCGGAGTGGATTCTACCGTTGCAGCCATTCTATTGCATAAAGCGATTGGTAAAAACCTCTATTGTATTTTTGTAAATAACGGCCTATTACGAAAAGATGAGTTTTCAAGTGTTCTAACCCAGTACGAAGGAATGGGACTAAACGTCAAGGGGGTAGATGCTTCGGCACGCTTTTTGGATGCCCTTTCAGGTCTAGAAGATCCAGAGCTAAAACGTAAAGCAATCGGTCGTGTGTTTATAGAGGTGTTTGATGACGAGGCAAATATGATACAAGACGTGAAATGGTTAGCACAAGGCACTATTTATCCAGATGTGATAGAAAGTGTATCCGCTACAGGCGGTCCTAGTGCCACTATAAAAAGTCATCATAATGTTGGGGGATTACCAGATTATATGAAGTTAAATATTGTAGAGCCTTTAAAAGCGTTATTTAAAGATGAAGTCAGACGTGTAGGCGCCTCAATGGGAATTGATTCTAAATTACTAGGCCGTCATCCCTTTCCTGGCCCAGGATTGGCCATTCGAATTTTAGGAGATATTACTGCTGAAAAAGTCCGTATTTTACAAGAAGTAGATGCTATTTTTATTAATGGTTTAAGAGATTGGGATTTATATGATAAAGTTTGGCAAGCTGGAGCAATGCTCCTTCCTGTTAATAGTGTTGGGGTGATGGGCGATGAGCGTACTTATGAAAAATGTGTTGCTTTGAGGGCTGTTGAAAGTACAGATGGAATGACGGCAGATTGGGTAAATTTACCGTACGAATTTTTGCAGAAAACATCAAATGACATCATTAACAAAGTTAAAGGAGTGAATCGAGTAGTATATGATATTAGCTCCAAACCACCTGCAACTATTGAATGGGAATAATTTTTTAAAAATTCAGTTACCTAAAATTGTAGTATGAACCAAGCCTATAAAAATTACACATGAAAAAGTTTTTAATTGTTTTAGGAATTGTAGCTTTTAGTAGTTTTGGATATGCCCAAAATTTAAAAACCCATCGTGTTCAAGTTGGAGAGTCTATTGAGAGTGTTGCTAAACGTTATAAAATCACTGTTGCAGATATTTATGCATTAAATCCCGATGCGAAATCTAATTTTTCTGTTGACACGGTTTTAATCATACCAGAGTCTTTTGTTTCTAATTCAACTGCTAATACAGAAGTTGTAAAAGAGTTGGTTTCGTATAAGGTTTATAAAGTAAGGCGTAAAGAAACGTTATTTGGTATTGCTCAAAAATTTGAGGTCACTGTAGATGAAATAAAAGCCCATAATAAAGAGTTGTATTCTAAGAGTTTAAGGAAAGGAGATAAAATTTATATCCCTCAATTTAAAATGAAACCAAAACAGGTTTCTACACAAATTATTCAAAAATATACCGTTTTACCAAAAGAAGGTAAATGGCGTATAGCCTATAAATTTGGAATTTCAGTTCCTGAACTAGAAGCACTAAATCCAACTATTGGGCCTTACCTCAAGGAAGGCCAACAGTTGAATGTTCCAAATATTTTAGATACAGAAAAAAAAGTCATCGAAACGGATGAATACGGATATTATACTGTAAAAGCCACAGAAGGGTTTTTTAGACTCGAAAAAAAGTTAGGATTGACAAAATCACAACTAGAAACGTTGAATCCCGAGTTGATAGACCAAGGGTTAAAGTTAGGTATGGTGCTTAAAATACCTAAGCAAAATATCCAAAAAATTTCCACTGAGTGGTTTCCAGTTGTTAATTTATCTGAAAGTTTAGTAGATTTTTCGTCTAAAAAAATTGCGCTTTTATTGCCTTTCAAAACAAAAAGTATTGATTTTGATTCTCTTAAACTTGCTAAAAGTCAACTTAAAAGAGATGGGTATATTAACATTTCTACTGATTTTTATGCGGGCGTAGTTACGGCTATTGATTCAGCCAAGCGACTTGGAATATCTACAGAGTTGGAAGTTTTTGATACCAATGCAGAACCACTTAACTTGAAATCTATATTACTGCAAACAAACTTTTCGAATTACGATGCGATTCTAGGGCCTATTACAAGCCAAAATCTTGAGTTGACCGCTAAATATGTTCAAAGCGATAGTGTTCCTGTAGTGTCACCTTTTGTGAAAACTAAAGCTATTTATCCCAATTTGTTTCAAACCATTCCAGATGAAAATTGGATGCGAACTAAATTGGTTAATTATGTGAAGTCCGATACTATTCCCCATCAAACATTAATTATACATGATTCTAAAAATTTAGCAACTGCAGATTATTTAAAAGCTCAATTTCCAGAATCCAGTTTGTTAACATCCAAACAAAACGAAGAAGGATTGGAACAGTTTTTTTTAATGTTAGAAGATGTTCAGAAGGCTCTATTATCAGGTCGAACCTTCGTTTTTTTAGAATCGAATAACGTAGGATTTGTGTCAAATATTACCAGTATGCTCAATGCGATGAATGGTATAACAGTTCTAAAAGATGAAGAGGATAATGAAACGGAAATCGAACGGGATATAGTTTTGATGACTACTTCAAAAAATAGAGCTTTTGAAGGCGTAAATATCTCCAATTATGATTTGTCTAACTTACATTTTCAATATCCATCAGTAAATTTTGTTTCGCGATTTTCAGATGCATTTGAGCAACGTTTTGTACAAGAGTTTGGAACATTCCCAAATAAATACGCCATCAGAGGATTTGATATAACCATGGATATTTTATTAAGACTTTCCAGATTTGGAACATTGTATTCCGATACTTCTAGCTTTCAAACAACCTATTTAGAGAATAAATTTCAGTATGTTCTTCAGCCTTATGGCGGCTATAAAAATGAAGCCGGATATATTCTCAAATACGAAGATTTACATATTATAAAAGTCCAAGATTAGAATCCAATTAAGGATTCAAGGCGTTTAATTCTTTATTATGATTTTTCTTCGCTTTTTGAATAAGGATTTTTGGTTCTAACTCTAATGTAGTAGATTTTAGCTTTAAAAAAATAAATCAGGAAGTTTTCCATTTGATATTACATCCGATACTTGGTTTTTGAGGAGTTGTATTTACTTTCTTTTCAATCATACATTGGACGGCATGCAATACATCAGCGCCATTAACAGGGAGTCCATTTCCTGGTCTAGAATCATCCAACTGACCTCTATAGGCCAGTTTCATTGAAGAGTCAAAGAGAAAAAAATCAGGAGTACAAGCGGCATCATAGGCTTTAGCCACAGATTGTGTTTCGTCATATAAATAGGGGAAAGGATAGTTTGTATTTTTTGCATGTAAATGCATTTGTTCAGGGCCATCTTGAGGATACTTTTCAACATCATTACTAGAAATAGCAACAACTCCAATTCCTTTACTAAGAAGGGTGTTAGCGATAGAAACTAAGGCTTCATTGATGTGGATTACAAACGGACAATGGTTACATATAAACAAAATTAATATGCCTTGAGGCCCTTTTAGACTGTTTAAATTTTTTATAGATTTTGAAACAGAATCCCATAATTCAAAGTCTGGTGCTTCTGTTCCTAAGGGAAGCATATTTGAAGGCGTTAATGACATTAGATCATATTTTTATCAAATATATGAAGATTTGAGCTTTTGTTTCTATCAACTCCTTAAAAAGTTATATCTTGAAACTTTTATATAATACAACCTTATGAGTGCGACCATTACTTTTGAAGATTTTTCTAAAATAGACTTACGAGTAGGAACCATAATTGAAGTAAAAGCCTTTCCAAAAGCGCATAAACCTGCTTACCAACTGAGTATAGATTTTGGGGATTTAGGCGTTAAAAAAACATCTGCTCAGATTACAACTCTCTACTCAAAAGAAGATTTATTGGGCAAGCAAATTGTAGCCAATATTAACTTTGCCGAAAAACAAATTGCTAATTTTATGAGTCAGTGTTTGATTGTTGGAGCTGTAGATTCAGATAAAGTAATTTTATTATCCCCTGAAGATAAGGTGCCTAACGGAACTGCTGTACGCTAGTGGTTTTTAAAAACACGCTTTAAATTGACAAAAAGTGAATTTAAAATTACAACTTGTTAAATGTCATCAAAACTCACATCTGTGAAGTTGTCAGCTGAGTTTTCATCTTTAGATTCTTCTCCTGAAGACTCTTTTTTGACGTAATCTTTTTGGTGACGTTCGCTTATAACTTCGAGTCCTTTTTCGTTGATGATATAATCGGTCATCTCCGCTAAAATTGTATTAAATTCTGTAAAATCTTCTTTGTACAAGTAAATTTTATGTTTCTTATAGTGAAAAGAACCATCGTCATTAGTGAACTTTTTACTTTCTGTTACAGTTAAATAATAATCTCCGGCTTTGGTGGCTCTCACATCAAAAAAGTAGGTGCGTCTTCCAGCTCTTAAAACTTTTGAATAAATTTCTTCTTGTTCCATATCTTTAGTGTCAAGGGCATTGAGCCCTTATTAGTAGCTGTTATTACTATCAAAAGTCTAAAAAATATATTAAGACACCAACTAATTTTTGGTTTTATTTTAGAGAAATGAACGTTTTTTTAAATTTTGAAACTTAATGAGACGTCTCTCTCAATTGTTTTTGATACAGTTCTTTGTAATAACCTTCAACACTAATAAGTGTGTCGTGAGTTCCTTGCTGAGTGATTACTCCATCGTTTAGAACAATAATGTTATCGGCATTTTTCGCGGAGGAAATTCGATGGCTTACTATAATAGTTGTCTTTTCTTTAGTCACCAATTCGATGTTATTTAAGATTTGCTCTTCGGTCTCCGTATCCACCGCAGATAAACAATCATCAAAAAGAAGAATTTTTGGATTTTTTATAAAGGCTCTCGCAATGGATACCCGTTGTTTTTGACCCCCAGAAAGGGTGATGCCTCGTTCGCCTAAAATCGTATCATAGCCATTTTTGAATTTTATTATGTTACTATGAACCATTGCTTTTTTTGCAGCATCAATAACTTCTGAGTCAGTGGCTTTGTTTTTTCCAAATTTGATGTTGTTTTTTAAACTATCTGAAAACAAAAAAGGATCTTGCGGTACAAACCCTATAGCTGTTCTTAAACTCGTTAGGTTTAAAGCTTTAATGTTGATCCCATCAATTTCGATACTTCCTTTTTGAACATCGTATAGTCGTCCAATTAATTCAAGTATGGTAGATTTTCCGGATCCCGTATTTCCAATAATGGCAAGTGTTTTTCCTTTTTCAACTTCAAAACTAATTCCTTTTAAGGCTTCTACATTAGTGTCTTCATAAGTAAAATGAACGTCTTTAAAGGCAATAGATCCAATAACAGGAGTGTCCTTTTTAGTAGGGTTAACAATACTGGGAACTTCTTTTAAAAATTCATTAATTCGTTTTTGTGAAGCTTCAGCTTCTTGTACTAATGAAGTGACCCAACCAATTGATGCTACTGGCCATGTGAGCATATTTACATAAATAATAAATTCGGCAATGATTCCAATTTCCTCAATTTGCCCATTTATGTATTGTTTACCGCCAATATAAATAACCAAAAGATTACTGATACCAATAAGGAGTAACATTAAAGGAAAAAACAGAGCTTGTATTTTTGATAATTCCAGTCGCTTTTTGCGTTGTGAATTTGCAAGTTCTGAAAAAGTTACTGCTGTTTGTGGTTCTAGAGCGTAAGCTTTTGTGATCCAAATTCCACTAAAAAACTCCTGAGTTGATGAAGATAATATGGATAGATGTGCTTGGACAGCAGTGCTTTGTTTGTGTATAAGTTTGCTTAAAAAATAGATTGATACCGATAAAAATGGGAGTGGTAATATTGTGTACAGCATCAGTTCAGGTGATTTGTTGTACATATAAAAAAAAGCGACAACAAAAAGAGTCAATGTATTAATGGTGTACATTACTGCTGGACCAAAATACATTCGTACTTTGCTCACATCTTCACTAATGCGACTCATCAAATCTCCGGTACGGTTTCGTTTGTAAAAAGCGATTGAAAGCTGTTGGTAATGATTGTAAATTTCATTTTTTAAATCAAATTCAATATAACGAGATACGTTTATAATTGTTTGCCGCATCAAAAACGTAAATATTCCTGTAATAATTGCAGCTCCAAAAATGTATAAAATATTTAAACTAATTTGAAGTCTAAATACTCCCGTACTGCTCGGATTTGTAATCTGATCTGAAATTAAAGTAATGGATTTTCCAATCAGTTGAGGAATAAATAGGGCGAAAACTTTAGAACCAATAACTATAAGAATACCTAAACCAATTCGATATCGATATTTTAAAAAATAGTTATTTAGATACTTGAGCTCTTTCATGTGTTTCTATGTATTCTTTTTGTAACGGTCACATGTGTCCGCCTACTTTTGACAGCTTTACTATTCATCATTTCCATGGAGGTTAGCTTCTAACACACTCGGTTTGTTCTAGTTACAAAAGCTCACAAATAAGGCTTTGCCTTAAGTTACAAATATACTTGTTTTAAGTAAAAAAGATAGTGCGTAAAAAAACAATTTTTTAGATTTTTAAAACCAAAATAATACTATTTTTGTCTAGGAATTTATATGTGAATTTCCAAAATAATAATCAAAGTAGATTAAATTAATTGATTTTAACCAATAAGTTCTTTATATCATGCTGAACAGAAGACATATTCGTACAAAAGTAATGCAAGTTATATATGCCCTCAAAAGATCCGAGGAGCTTAACTTGACTTCAGAAGAAAAATTTCTTAACTCAAGTATGGAAAGTATGTATGAACTTTATTTGTTAATGCTGTCTCTACTAGTAAAAGTTCATGAAAAAGCAAAAGATCAGCAAGAGAAGTCTCAACGAAAACACCTTTTAACTTCTGAGGATTTAAATCCGAATATGAAGTTTGTTAAAAACGCATTATTGGTTCAGTTGTCGGAAAACAATGCTCTAAAAAATGCAATTGAACGCTATAAGGTCAATAATTGGGAGTTAGACAACGAATATGTAGAGGTGATTTTTAGAGCCATTTTTGAAAGCGAAAGTTTTGCCACCTATATGTCATCTGAATCTTTTTCATACAATAAAGATCGCCAGTTTATAGTTGATTTATTTAAAGAAGTAATCGCTCCAAATGAGAAATTATATAATTATCTTGAAGATCGAAATTTAACTTGGATTGATGATTTACCTGTGGTAAACACAGTTTTAGTGAAACTTTTAGGTAAATCAAAACAAGATAATAACAAAGATTATTTTACTCCACAATTGTTCAAAGATAAGGAGGACAAAGCCTTTGGTTTAAAGTTATTAAAACACACCATTGAAAATTTAGATCCTTACACTGAAGAAATTAGCTTAAAAACTAAAAATTGGGATAAAGATCGCATTGCAGATATTGATTTTGTATTGCTTCAGATGGCTATTTGTGAGTTTCATGAATTTCCATCCATCCCAACCAAAGTCTCCATCAACGAATACATAGAAATTGCCAAAGAATACTCCACTCCTAAAAGTAATGTGTTTATAAATGGTGTATTGGATAAAATTGTCAAAGAGTATCATGAAACTAAAACCTTAAATAAATCAGGGCGTGGATTAATGTAAATTTTTAATTACATTTATACCCACAAATTTTGTAACCAACAAACAGAATTATTAACCATTAAATATCAATTATGAAAAAATTAATTTTATCTCTTGCTGTAGTCACATTCTTTTTCACATCATGTAAAGAAAATGCGGCTGAAAAAATAAACCAAGAAAACGTTACTAAAGCGGCTGAAAGAGACGCACAAGCTATTGTTTTTCCAACTATTACATTTGACAAAACAGAACATGATTTCGGTCAAATTACGAATGGTACACCTGTAGAGACAGTATTCTCTTATACAAACTCAGGTAAATCTCCTTTAGTAGTTACAGACATCAAAAGTACTTGTGGTTGTACGGTTCCTCAAGGGTGGAATAGAGAGCCACTAATGCCTGGAGCATCATCTCAGTTTAGTGTAAAATTTAACGGTAAAGGTTCAAATAAAGTTTATAAAAC
>Ga0233399_1000556_pt1 | contig 13943 bp, 8 predicted proteins | sample 43DmetaG_FD_182698 | JGI IMG/M metagenome (GOLD analysis project Ga0233399, IMG submission 182698) | Seawater microbial communities from Monterey Bay, California, United States - 43D | ecosystem: Environmental > Aquatic > Marine > Coastal | place: USA: California | collected 2016-11-08 | reverse complement strand
CGAACTGACTAATTGAAATGTAAGAAGTAATCTAAATAAAACAGGTTTACCTGTAAGGGGTTTACTATGTCTTAAAATCAAATAAGACTAAATACGCCTTGCTTACCCGCTTCGCCAAAGTTGTTTTAAAGAAAAGTATAAGGCTTGTAATTTTTTTAAAGTACAAGAATTTATTATCTCTTAAATTGTCGTGATTTAATTACAAGATACAATGGTGCAGTAGATATGTAAATGCACCAAATAATTAATGATACTTTATTATCATATAAAAAATGAAAGAGTTGAAATGCAAAAAAGGAATACAGGGCTTGATTTTTAAAAAAGGGTTTAAATATTTTAAGGTAACCATCAATATCAAATTTTTTTCTTTTCTCATCTGAAATTGTATTATATCCTGATAGGAGGTATTTTGAATTTTCTTTATTTATAAAATGACCAATTGCATAATATAAAGCAGAAACAAAAATTATGGGTATATAGATAGACATAACTAAATTTAACAAAATATGGGAAGAACAGCAGGCACACCAAACAAAATAACAACAGAAATAAGAAGTAAGTTAGAAAACCTAATTGATGGTTTGATTAATTCTATCCAAATAGAAGAACTAAATAATACTCAAAAGTTAAAGTTGCTTCAAATAGCATTACAATACACCTTACCTCGTCTACAAGCTTCTATAATTAGTTTTGATGTAGAGGATTTACCCTTATTTATTGAAGACATTTAAAAGAGTGCCAAATGAGTGCCAAGAATTTGACTAACTTTAAGTTCTGATTTAACTGTAAGAAAAAACCCCCACTTTCCGTGAGGGCTTATGTTTGAATGTGTAGTGTAGCGGTTAGGCTAGCTCCCCCTCTTGGACTCGAACCAAGGACCCTCTGATTAACAGTCAGATGCTCTAACCAACTGAGCTAAGGAGGAATGTTAAAGTTTGTAAGGGATTCAAGTTTTTTTAAAAATATGACATTTAATATTAAGCGGTCATTTGCGTTTTGATTTGCGTATTTTAAAAATATCTTATTTGCAAATCCCTCAAAACAGTCCGCAAATATAAAATCAAATATGATAAAAACAACAATATTTTACTGTAATCTGTAGCAGGGTTGCAACTTTAAAATGGATCCAACGAAAAAAGGCTTACTCAAATTCTACAATCAATTCAATTTCAACCGCTATTCCAATGGGTAATGATGCCATTCCAACTGCTGAACGGGCATGTTTCCCTCGTTCTCCGAATACTTCCACCATCAAATCAGAAAACCCATTAATCACTTTAGGTTGTTCCGTAAATTCAGGAGAGGAATTCACCATACCCAAAACTTTTACAATTCTTTTCACTCTTCTCAAATCACCCAGTTCTGCTTTAAGTGTAGCGAGGTGGTTAATACCAGTTATTCGAGCAGCTTCATAGCCTTGTTCAATACTCAAGTCGGAACCTACCTTTCCGGTTATGTAATTACCATCTTCTTTCTTGGGACCGCTTCCAGATAAAAACAATAAGTTTCCCGTTTTGACTGCCCTAACATAATTGGCAACTGGGAGAGACACTTCGGGCAATTGTATTCCAAGTTTTTCTAATTGAGCGTCTGGGTTGTAAGATGGGTCTGTTTTGGAATGAGTTGAATCTTTGGATGTCTGATTACAAGAAATAAAACTCAAAATCAGCAAAAAGGTAATGATTGGTTTCATACAAATAATTTGATTTAATACAATTTACAAAATTAGAGGATATCCATTCCAGCATTTTTGAATTAAATCACTTGACTTCACTGCTAGTGAAATAAAATTCTAAAAAGAGTTTTAATTAGTACTTTTAATCTATTAAACAAACGGATGAAAAAAACATTTTTAACTTTATTACTGGGATTTTTATTAATGTGTTGTGGCACTACTAAGGTTGCATCGAATGACCCAAAGCAGAGACCTACCAAAGAGGAAACATTAGTTAATGTATCTTTACTTGATCGTTTGCGGATGTATCCGGGAATAGTAACTCGTGGGCAAGGACAAAATGCCCAAGTTTTTATTCGAGGTATTGCAGGAGTCAACACTCCAAAGGAAGTTCTTTTTGTTGTAAACGGTACTCAAGTAGGTACTTTTTCGAGAACGGTTTTTTCTGTCAATCCCGTTGAAATCACTAAAATCCAACTTTTAAAAAAAGCTACTGAAATTGCGAATTACGGCTTTGCTGGATCGGGAGGGGTAGTGCAAATCACCACCCAGCAATAAAAAAGAAGGATTCTATTTTACCGTTATTTGGTATGAGTCTCCATTATTTACAATAACTACGTAATCCCCATTGGGAATTTGTTGAATGTGTTTCCCTTCGGTTCCTAGGGGTAAAGGAAAAGCCTCGTAAGATTCGTATTGTTTTGTTTTGGGATCGAATCCATGGAGGATCCCACCAGGATTGGCTAAACTACTGCCTAATTCTACCACCCAAGCCGAAGAATTCCCTACAAAAGCAATAGCACCATTTGTAGGGTCAATACTAAATCCTTCAATGGAACTTTGTTGTGCTACATCGGGGAGTGGATGAGAACTAAAACGATTCCCGTCTTGGTTTAAAAAAACCATGGAGCGCAGTTCGTTTAGCTGTTTGATTTGTAAGATATCTTCCTCACTTTTTCCAAGTAAAGTTTTAATGTCTGATACTTCTGCAAAATCTTCATATCGAGTAAAGCGTTTTTTTATCACAGGCAGTTGGCTCGCTAACTTATCTTTTCCAGCAAAAGGAATATTTCGATCTCCGTAGGGATAAAATACAATAGGGTCAGCTTGTTGATTTTCATCAAAATCATCCAGATACAATTTTACAGGGCGCGTCTCACTAGGATGCCATTTGGAATTGGTTCCTGAATTTCCAGCAATAATATCCAGAAAGCCGTTTTGATCAAAATCAAAAAGTTCAACTGTATTCCAAAGGCCCTGTGTATTGCCCAAACCGAATTCTAGTGTTTTATTTTCAAAGGATTTGCCTTGATTATTGATCAAGATTGTAATTGGCATCCAGTCACCAACCAAAATCAAATCTAAAAAACGATCCCCGTTAAGATCGGCCCATTTAGCATCGCTAATCATGCCCCATTGTTTACGGTCCAAAATTTTCATGGCGATTCCGTTTTCATTTTGGACAATAAAGCTATTGGGAGTTAGACCATAAGCGCCTGTAATATTTCTACTGCCAATAAAATAATCTGGAAATTGATCATTATCAAAATCTGCTATTGCAACACAACCCGTATTGGTTTGGGGTAAGGGGATGGGGGCCCGTTTAAAAATACCCTGTCCGTCGTTGACATAAATTCGATCTTCAAGACTTGGGTTGGGTGAGATTTCTTGATTTCCGCCACTACCGATGTAAAGGTCTAGATCTCCATCACGATCAATATCAAGGGTAGCCGCAGCAACGTCCTCAAATCCTCTATCACGGTCAAAATCAGAGATAAATTTATTGTAAAAAGTTCCCTTAGCTGTTCCAAACAAAATTTGGGCAGGCTGTTCTTTGGCTCCTCCAATAAAAAAATCTTTGATCCCATCCTGGTCAAAGTCTGCATAGGCCCAAGCCGGTCCTTCTTGCGAAAGCCGTTCGGGGATCAATGCCTCTTTATCCTCGTCATAATAGGTGTTTTCAATGTGTCGAAAAGGAAATTTTTTAAGCTCAAATCGAGAATCTATTTTTTTATTTTTAGTTAAAGGGTCAGAAGGAGATGGGCTTAAAATCAAAAGATTTTTCTGAGGACTTCCAATTAAAGCGGTGCGTCCATGAGGCCAAAAAACCTGAATAGAATCCAAGGTTTTCCCATCCGGTAAAGACAAATTGAGCTTATGAGATGATGTGGATTGAAATCCTCTCAAAATCTGATATTCTTTGATCCAACTTTGCCCCCCTGAAAAATAGCGCACTTTTGTTCCTAACAATTGAGGGTATTCTTTCGTGGGTTTTAATTCAATTTGAATCCCACGCTTTGGGTCATGTTGATTTTCTAAGATTTGGGCAGCAGCGTTGATATTGTTAAAAATAAGATCCAAGTCCCCGTCGTTGTCTAGGTCGCTGTAGGCTGCTCCTGTAGTAAATCCAGGAGACCCGATTGGGGAGTTTCCAATCAACTCAAAGTCCAAATTTCCTTTATTTTTGATCAATAGATTGGGAATCTGTAACGTTGGCATCTCATCAATTATCTTGACCCGTAGCTGCTCCTTTTTAGAACTTTCAAATTGACTGAAATTACTATTACTCAAGTACTTTATGTAATCCAAGTCATTGGGCCTTTTTACAATTCCATTAGGAATAAAAATATCATTCCAGCCGTCGTTATCAAAATCTGCCAGCAAGACTCCCCAGCTCCAGTCCGAAGCGTAAGTTTCAGTCATTAAAGCAAGATCAGCATAAGTGTTATTTCCTTGATTGATCTGTAAGTGATTACGTGCATACTGGCTATTAAAACCATATTTTTGTTTTATTCTAGCCACTTTATCGGAATCTTCCCCACCCGATTTTAATAAGATTTTAGGATCAAAAGGAAGCATGTCTGTTGTGAAAAGATCTAGTTTTCCATCATTATTCAGATCAGCAACATCTACACCCATGGTAAAACGGGAAGTATGATTCATGGATGTTGCTATGGATTCGGTAAAGCTGTTGTTTTGATTGTTAAGATAGAGGTAGTCGTTTTCATGAAAGTCATTTCCAATGTACAAATCGGGCCAGCCGTCCTGATTAAAATCTGAAACCCCAATAGCGAGTCCATACCCCAACGGGCTGTTGTAAATTTGTGATGCCTCGGTAACGTCAACAAAAACCCCAATCTCATCAATTTTGTTTTCATAAAAACGATCTCCTGCTAGAGTATCTTGGTCTTTTCGGTTTTTTACTGTACCGTAGCTTCTGACCGAATGAATGTTGTGATTCAATAAATAAAAATCCAAATCACCATCTTTATCATAATCTAAAAAGGCTGCTTGTGTTGAAAACCCTGAAAAATCAACCCCCAGTTTTTGAGCAGATTCTGTAAAAGTCAAATCTCCATTGTTGAGGTAGAGCTGGTTACGTGCGTCTAATGAATTAAAGGTTCCAACTTTACAAACGTAAATATCTAGGAGACCATCATTGTTTACATCTTGCATGCTGACTCCTGTGGACCAAGAGTTGGTTTGATCGATTCCAGCTTCCACTGAAACGTCACGAAACTTGAGTTCTCCCAAATTTAAATACAATTTATCTGGCAACTGATTGGCAGAAAAAAAGAGGTCTTCCAAGCCGTCATTATTGATATCTCCTACGGCTACGCCACCTCCGTTGTAATAATACAAATACTCAATAATGTTGAGATCTGATTGATCTTTTAGCGTGTTTTCAAATCGAATTCCCGTTTGGTCTGAAGTTCGAACGGCCATGTTGAAATGGGCATTTTCAATTTTCTGCTCCCCCTTGGTTTGGCAGCCAATGAACCCAATCAACAGTATTCCAACGAATACTTTTTTTAATATCATCGTGTAGTTTTTAAAACGGCTATGCTATCATTTGAGCGAAAAACAAAAACCTGATTATCGATACGCTTGATGTCTCGAATCTCCCCTTTAACATAAAAGTCATTTGCTCGGGAACTAGCCATGTATGTTCCCTCATTATTTTCCAAGTACACCCCGTGGCTGGCATCGTAAATTCCAACTTCAGGCTTGGCCCGATAAAGATTTCCACCGAGGACAAGATCCAAATCACCATCGCGATCAAAATCTCCGTCTTCAATAGCATACACTGGAGCAAGTTGCGCTTCTTGAGGAAGTGCATGTGCACTAAAATTAAACCCACCTTCATTGAGAAATACCATGGATTCCAACGTAGTGGCTTTCAATACTTGAACCCCCTCCATTTCTTTTGGACTAAAAATCTGATTAATATCAGCATTTTTAAAGGACTGGTAATCAGGAAATTTTTTCTTTAAACTTTTAATTTGATCAATTAAGGTATGGCGCAGTGCATAAGGGAGGTCTCTGGATTCCTTGTTGGAGAAGGTTAGGATACCTTCGACAGAACCGTTTCGATCAAAATCGTTGAGGTAAAGTTTGATGGGGTGTGACTCAGATGCGTTGAATCTGGAATTGATCCCGTGGTTTCCTCCAATGAGATCCATATCCCCATCTTGATCCACATCAACCGCGTGAAGGGTATTCCACCAACCTTTGTATGATGACAAAAGAGGATCTTTTTTTTGGATGAACTTACCGCCCACATTTTCTAAAATTTCCAATCCCATAAATTCTCCTGCCACGATAAGATCCGGATCACCGTCTTGATCCCAATCATTAAAAACAGCATCGGTTATCATTCCAAATTGATTTAAAAAAGGAGCCTTTTCTGAGCTCACTTCTTCAAATTGTCCCTGACCGTTGTTCTCTAAAAGATATCCCGAACCCGCTTGCCCATAAGCACCAATTTTAGTTCGTTCTCCTACGAATAAATCTTGATCACCGTCCTGATCAAAATCAGCGGATTTGACCACTCCTGTATTCATTCTCGTTCCTTCTGAAGGAAATTTTTGTGAGGACATGCTAAAGGTTCCATCCCCTTGGTTGAAAAACAAACGGTCGTAAAGAAAATCAGAAAAAGCACTCAATTCAACGCTGCCTGAGGCAAGATACAAATCAAGGTCGCCATCACCATCTGCATCTAATAGCAAGGATTCCGTATGTTCAGCACGTGCTTGCTTACTAAAAACGTCTTGCCTTAGGGCTGAAAAGTTTCCTTGAGAATTTTGGATGAATACCGTAGTGGATTCGTTTTTCGGTCCAGGAATTACCAAATCCTCTAATCCGTCACCGTTGAGGTCGCCTACACTGCTAAGAGGGCCTTCTCCGCTGCACATGTGATAGGTGAGTCGCTCGCGATGGAAATCCACAAAATTAGCTTCTTTGTGTTTGTAGACGAGTACGTTTTCGCTCGCTTTTGTAAAAAGAGGAATTTTATTTTTTGAAGGAATATTTTCAATCAACTGAGCTTTTTTTTCCTCTAAAACAAGGGTTTGATTTTGTACAACTTCGTTTAACAGGCTCTTTTTACCTGATGGCCATAAGACTTCTACCGAAGCCTTTGCACTTTTTCCCAAGCCGATTGTAATTCTTGGATCCACACTGGATTGAAAGCCTCTTGCGGGTTGCTGTTCAAAATACAGTGTATCCTTTTCTGTGAAAACACTTACTTGAGTACCAAGAGCAAAGGTGTTTTTTCCTTCACCCTTGAGTTGAATTTGGAGGTAATTTGCGGTTTCTTTAGACAAATTGTTTCGGTAAACAAAAGACTCCATGTTGACGTTGTTTACAATCAAATCTAAGTCACCATCATTATCCAGATCTGCATAGGCAGATCCGTTTGAAAAACTCGGGGTATCTAAGCCTAAAGAAGCTGTTCTCTTGAAACGAGTTTGTCCTAAGTTTAAAAAGCCACTATTAGGCACCTTTTCAGAAGGAATGATATCAATGAGTTTTTTGTAATTCACCTTATTTTCTTGAACAATGGAATTCACAACTTCTTCACTCGAAATGTATTGGAGGTAGTCTTGGTCAGTTAGGTCTTTGTAGATTCCGTTGGATACAAAAAGATCTTTAAGACCGTCGTTATTCATATCAAAAAAAAGCGCACCCCAGCTCCAATCTGTAGCTTCTACTCCTGCCATTCTTCCCACTTCACTAAAACTTTCATTAGCGTTGTTACGATGAAGCATATTTCTAGTAAACTGGTGGTGGTAGGAGTTTTTTACATTGTATCGATATCGGTTCCAGTCTTCAAATGTAGTTACAGATTTTAGTCGTTCATAATCGGAGGGAAGCATTTCTGTAACAAAAATATCATTGTCTCCATCGTTATCAATATCGGCCATATCCGCTCCCATAGAAGCACCGCTGATTGATTTCATTTGTTGGGTTAAAACCTCTTTAAAACTCCCGTTTTGTTGGTTGATGTAGAGGTAATCTCGTTCGAAAAAATCATTAGAAATAAAAATATCTTCCCATTGATCTCCATTTACATCCCCAACAGTCACTCCCAATCCAAATCCGATAACACTTCCATAAATTCCTGCTTCTTCACTGACATCCACAAAAATGCCATTGTCGTTTCGCATTAACTTATCTCCTCCCAGAGCATCCCGTTTTGGTCGCTCTTCTCTTCTTAAGTCGAAACTTCCTATGGCTTGATAAGAATTGTTTAAAAGGTAAACGTCTAGATCACCGTCTTTGTCATAATCAAAGAAGACCGAATGGGTTGAAAATCCTTTGTCGTCTAGACCGTAGCTAGCAGCATTTTCTTCAAAAGTCCCATCTTGATTATTGATAAAGAGTTCGTTTTGTTTGTTGTCTCCCTCCAAATCGCCCGAATTACAAACGTAAATATCAAGCCATCCGTCGGCATTAATGTCAACCATAGTAACCCCTGTAGCCCAAGCTTTTTTTCCTCCTACACCAGCAGTTTCCGTTACACGGTTAAATTTAAAATCCCCTTGATTAAGGTAAAGTTCATTGGATTTTTGATTGGCTGTAAAATACAAATCAACCAGACCGTCGTTATTGACATCTCCAACAGCAATACCTCCACCATTGTAAAAGTTTCGGTATTTGTAGACATTAAAATCATCGGAATAGGTTAAATCATTTGAAAAGGTAATTCCGCTTTTTTCAGAAGAAATTAAATGAAACAGTTTCTCTGACTTGTTTTTTCCACAAGAGAGAATACTTAAGATCAGCACCAATAAAGAACTGCATTTCCAAATAAATTGAGGTTTAATTGTCTTCATTTAGATCATCTATTTTGACAGCTACATCTTGTGAATTTTCCACAAAGACACGAAACCTTCGGTCTCCATCTATCTTAACATGGATGCTGGGGATTGAGTCATTACCGGTTTTGACTTCTAAAAAAGGGTTTCCTGGAAACCAAAGTTCCAAGGAATCTAGAATTCTAGGAAGAAGCTTAGGTGCTTGATACATTTCGTTCCAGGGAGTCCAAAGCAAATGATAAAATTTTACATCCAACATCTTCATTTTTTTTTCGGAGTTGAATCTTCCACTAAATTCAAGTGCAAAATCGTTTCTTTTCTTTTCAGTTTTTGAATCTGAAAAAATTTTTTTCATGTAAAAATAGGATCGCCCCTGTACTACCTGTCTGCTGTTGTTCAAATCCCAGCTTTTTTTGTGGTAGATTTCTTTTGATTCTCCTAAGCGAAGATTAAAAAATACAGAATCTACTTTTTGATTTTTTTTGAGTTCTGTTTTTAACAGTGTATCGTATTCTGAAAAAGAACAGCTTGTAGTGATCAGAAACAATACCGATAGTTTGAAAAGTGTTTTACTCATGATTCTTATTCTTCATTTTAATCCAATTCAAGCAGTTCTACTGCCTGGTTATTAATCCCAATTAACAGCTGTGGATTGCGCTTCAAATTTACAATTTCCAACTGTCTTATTTGTCCATTCACACCCAATATTTCAGGTGTTTCGAATTCAATTTTAGTTCCTTGAATCCGATATTTTAAAGACCATCCTTTGGAAGCATCGTAGCGCCCGAATTGGGGTTTGACTAAATATTGATTTCCTCCAAGATAAAAAGTTCCTTTTAGAGTTTTTTCCTGATTCTGTTGAGCCAAAGCAAATACAGGGGCATATTGAATTTCTGCTGGTAAATCATGAGAATGATATCCTGTTTGGGGATCGCTTAAAAAAAGGGAAGACTTTAAGAGATTCAGTTCACTGATTTCGCTTTCCTCAAGCTGATTTGGCGTAAAAAGATCTTGCATACGCGCTTTAGCATAATCTTCGTACTTGACTACCTTTTTCTTTAAATAGGGTAACTGTGAAATCAATTCATCTTTATCTACAATGGGATAGTAATCTTCGTTTATTCCCTGACATATGATTTGTTCCTCTGTGCCGTTTTTATCAAAATCATTTAAATAGAGCCTCATTCCAGGGTTAAAAAAAGTATTTTCACCTAGATTTCCAGCAAGAATATCGGGTATTCCATCTTGATTTATGTCTTTTACAAGTAGCGTATTCCACAGCCCACTGGTTTCCGAAAGACCGTATTCTTTGGTTTTATTTGAAAACGACTCCTTAGTGTTGATCCATATTTGGATTGGCATCCATTCTCCACAAGCAATCACATCAGGCCATCCGTCTTGATTGATGTCTGAGACAGTAAGGTCGGTTATCATTCCAGTTTGATCAAAGTCAGAAACTGATTTTTCAATAAATTTTCCTTCTCCTTGGTTTATCAGCAAATGGAGGGAAGCCTTCTTCCCATAAGTTTGTAAGTTGAATCGCTCTCCTACAATCAGGTCAGTCTTTCCATCTTGATTAAAATCTCCTGATCCTACAGCTGAAGTAGAAAAGTGGGTTTCAAATGAAAAAGCATTCTCCTTTTTAACAAATGTATGATTTCCTGTATTTTCATAATAGCGATCATCTAGGTCAGAAGAAAACTTTGAAAATGATTTTCCTCCACTTGTAATAATTAAGTCCATATCCCCATCCGCATCTGCATCAAAAAACAAAGCGTCTGTGTCTTCTGATCGATTGCTTTTTTCGAAAGGCGATTGGATTTTATCAAATCCCGATTTGTTAGAAATAAAAAGGGCTCCAGTTTGATTTTTACCCCCTCCTATGTAAAAGTCTGTAATTCCATCTTCATTTAAATCTGCAGTAGCAAGAGCAGGACCGTTGTTGTGATTCATCTGAGGTATGAGTCGTTCGCGATTGAATTCACTCCAATTATTTTCCTTGTGTTTAAATGCCAAAGGACGACTTTCATTGACTTGTTTCTGGATCTTTTCTTTGGGTGCAATAGCGTTAGAGATCGCTTCTTTTTTTTGCAATAACACATGTCGGGTATTGGATTTAAGATTGTAGCGCATTTCTTGATCCCCGTTGGGCCATAAAACTTGGAGACTGTCTACCTGTTGTGAGTTTCCTAGTCCAAAATGAAGTGTATTAGCGACAGAGGATTGGAACCCTCTAGAAGGAAATTGTTCTTTCATCTGTCGTTTTCCATGGTCGTAATAAATTATTGCTTTTGCTCCAACAGAAAGGTATTTTTAGTCTTGGACTTCAATTGTAAAGTAAAACTTCTTGCGTTTAGTGTATCGGTTTTGTTTTCATAGAAAAAACTGGGCATGTTGACATTGTTGACAATCAAATCCAGATCCCCATCATTATCCAGATCGCCGTAGGCATTTCCATTGCTAAAGCTTGGTAAATTTAAGCCCCACGCTTTTGTTTGATCTTCAAACTGAAAATCTCCTTTATTTTCAAAAGCACTATTAGGAACTGCTTTAGAAGGCATGATGTCGATTAGTTTTTCAATTGCATCCTCTCTGTTTTCCAACAGCATTTGGACTTGAGTTTCATTGGCCATGTAGGCTAAATAATCTCGGTCTAAGAGGTCTTTAAAAATTCCATTGGCCACGAAAATATCATTTAATCCATCATTATTCATATCGAAGAGGAGTGATGCCCAGCTCCATTCGGTGGCTGCAACTCCAGAGAAACGACTGATTTCAAGAAACTGATTTTTTCCTGTATTGCGTTGTAATGAATTTCTCGGATATTGATGAAAATACCCTTTTTTATCCATGAGGGTGTATTTATCCCAAGAATCGTATTTTGCTTTTAGTTTTTGTCTTTTCAGATTTGCAGGGAGCATTTCCGTTACGAAAAGATCAGAGTTTAAATCGTTATTCAAATCGGCTGCATCGGCACCCATGGCTCCCATGGAAATAGATTGAAATTGTTCTTCCAAAGCTTCTTTAAACCCATTTTTAGTATTGAGGTAAAAATAGTCTCGTTCAAAAAAATCATTTGAAATGTACAAATCGGGAAGTCGATCATTATTGAAATCACTTAGCGTAATTCCTAATCCAAATCCGATAGCACTGGTGTAAATTCCTTTTTCTGTACTTACATCAATAAAGACCCCATTTCGATTTTCAAAGAATTTGTTTCCTTCTCCATTTGGATCTGGAGTATTGCGTTGGTTCTTAATAAGATCATATCCACCCACCGAACGTAGCGAATTATTTAAGACGTAACAGTCTAAATCTCCGTCTAGGTCTGCATCAAAAAATGCGGCATGGACAGACAATCCTAGCACATCTAGACCGTAGGATTTGGAATCCTCGGTAAAAGTTAAGTCACCTTGATTGATGAAGAGTTCGTTGTGTCTATTAGGCCCTTCTGGTTTTCCAGATTTGCAAACATAAATATCAAGCAGGCCATCACTGTTAACATCTGCAAAGGTTACTCCTGTGGACCATACTCCTTTACACGCAACACCTGCCTTTTCCGTAATGTCTTCGAAGATCCAGTTCCCTTTATTTAAAAACAATTTGTTGTCGACAAGATTTCCTGTCATGTAGATGTCTAAAAGGCCATCATTATTAATATCTCCTAATGCAACACCAGCACCATTGTAAAAGTTTCTGTAAGTATAAGGATTAAAGTCTTGGGTGTAGGTTAAATTATTTTCAAAGCCGATTTCCAGATCTTCACGCATTTCAAAAAGATTACTTTTTGAAGAAGTACAAGAGAAGATTAGCAAGGGAATCCACCAAAAAAATTCAATTGATTTCATAGGGATAAAAATAAAAAAAATGGGTCAACCGATTTTTTGATTGACCCATTTTTAACTAAAAATGAAAGGTATTAGTACCCTGGATTCTGTGTAAGAGTTCCACCACTTGCTGTAATAGCATCTGTGGGTATGGGCATTAATGTTTTGTAATCCTCTGAAGCTGATTTTTCAAACCATGCGTCAGTATATTTACCAAAACGAATCAAATCTGTTCTTCTGTGAGATTCAAAAATAAATTCACGTCCTCTCTCTGCTAAAAATTCTGCAGCATCAATTGAGGAGTAAGCACTTACTTTTGCTCTTTCACGAATAATATTAACATCGGGTAAAGCTAAGGACCAGTCACCTGCAGCCCTAGCCAAACCTTCCGCTCGATTCATATACATTTCTGATAAACGAATAATTGGAAAGTCATTAGACTTTTCATTTCTTTCGAACTGTTCATGACTAAACTTGTACATCCGTGCTCCACTCTGACGAATTGAATTAGGGTATAACTCATTAATTTCAGGAGTGTAATTTAGTGGTAAGTGTTTAGTTCCATCAGCATTAAAGTCATCAGCAGCCCAATCACTTAAAGGTAGTCCAGAGTAAGAATACTGTTGGCCAACTAAGAAGTTATTTTGCCCTCTGACATCATTAGATTCATAGGATCTGTACATTGCCTCAAGTGTTTGATAACCATTCCATGGTTGTGAATCAAAATTGAAAGCAAATTGAGAAGGCTGATGAAGTCCCATCATGTGAAAGTTCATTCCTCCTCCTTTAAAGCCATCAAAAGCAACTGTCCAAATGGTCTCAACGTTATCTTGGTTATTTGGCGCAAACATTGCTGGATAACCAACTAGGTTATCAGGGTCAGTAGCAACACCTGGGCGTTTAGCAAGATTCTTAACGGAAGAGTTTGCTTCAGTTGTTAATTGATAAGGACCGTTGTCAATTACCCATCCTGCAGCTGCTGCAGCTTCTGCATAACGTGCAGTTCCACTGTAAACTTCAGCATTCAAATAAATTCTTGAAAGTAGACCTAAAGCAGCATATTGATTAATTCTGTATTTTTTTGGATCTGTACTCAAGTCACTATTTGTTAGATCCATTGAATCAGAAACAGAAGTAATACCTAATGCAGCAAGAATTTCACTTTCAACAAAAGCAAAAACCTCAGCACGAGTAGATTGAGGTGCATCTGAACCTGCCGTTTTAACAATTTTTACGTTTCCAAAAAGATCCATTAATCTCCAATAGAAAAATGCTCTTAAAACTCGAAGTTGAGCCGTTTCATTGGCAGTTAAACCCGATTTAGCAAGACTTAAATTTATC
>Ga0233399_1000555_pt1 | contig 13962 bp, 6 predicted proteins | sample 43DmetaG_FD_182698 | JGI IMG/M metagenome (GOLD analysis project Ga0233399, IMG submission 182698) | Seawater microbial communities from Monterey Bay, California, United States - 43D | ecosystem: Environmental > Aquatic > Marine > Coastal | place: USA: California | collected 2016-11-08 | reverse complement strand
CCCTAATTTTTCATGAAAATATTTAATGAAATAATGATTAAATGCTAAAATTTAATAGTTAAAAATATTTTTTAATTATAAAAAAATACAATTGATCTGAAATGAATTTAAAAATCGAAAATTCCTATTCTAAAGTATGAAATATTTATTCAGTAAAGAAATCTTGATATTTTTTTTAAAAATGATATTCTTTTTTAAATATTTTCAAAAAGAAATTTTAAAATTATAATAACAAATATATACAAAGAAAAAAAAATCACAAATCACTCAGTATTTGAGATATTTATTAATCTCATTAGTCATTAAGTATTTAAATTGATTATTTTTACAAATTTTGAATATAGTAATCAATTTATAGAAAAAAACAAGTCTTTTCTAGCATAACTTTTAAATGCATCTAATATGATTAATAATTTTTTTTTTTACCACAACAGGAATGGTTTTATAACTAAAAATATAGAATAAAACTTAAGTATTAAATGTAAATTAGTTAGATAATTTAAGTTAGTGATTTATTTTAGCAATTAGTAAATTCCAATATAATTAATACCATGAATGGTGCTTAAAATAAATAAAAAATACCCAAAATTCAATTTTAAAGTAGTTAAATTTATTAATTTCTATACTGTCTATGAAAATACTTTAATAGAGCTATTTTCTATATTGTTTTATCGTCTTTTATTTAAAAAAATAATACATATCAATATCAAGATATTATATTTATGGACTTTCACCTAAAATTTATGAAAATTGTTCGAAATCTTCTATACTATTAAATTAATTATTTCCATATCTTTTATATATTATTATACAATCTTAAATGAAATATTCTTAGATCTTAACAATATTATAAATTTTCTCCTATTATTTTAAATTAATTATTTTTTAAACTGATATTTCTTCCCAGATGAATTTTTAATTTTTGAATTTTTTGTAAATTCTTTAATTTAAGTAAAATTGGAGCTTGATCTTAGATATCATGGTCTCCAATTTGAATTTTGAAAGATTTTAAAGAACTTAACTAATTTATTTATTTTAATAGGTATTTTAATTCTTTTTTACTTACACTTTTATTTTTACCAACATAGAGAGATAACTTTTCTAATTTCTCTTTTTTTTCTACTAATGATTTAGATACCACATTTAAGCCTGATAACTCATTTTAATATCTTTATTAAAATTATGTACATTTTTAAATATAAAGTCTTTAATTTATTCAAATTTTTTATTGTATTACCTAAATATTAAAAACATTCTAGCTCTAAATTATTTTATTTTCTAAAATTATTAAAACTACATTATAATCTTTAAGTTTTAGACATTCTATAAATTTTATATTCCTTTCATTATTTCTTTAAAAGCTTAAGTACTTAAATTATTCTCTTTTCTTAAATAATTAATCATCAAATTATTATTTAAGCATTTTTGTTTAATTATGTAATTTTTTTTAAATTTGATAAAATGTTTTAATTTTTACAGATCATTAAATTCTCATTATTTAAAAATTAATAACATCAAATTATTAAATTTTTAAATAAGAATTTTCATGTTATTTGAAATGAAAATTTTTATTTAAAAATTTAATAATTTGATGTAATTAATTTTTAATTAATGAGAATTTAATGATCTGTAAAAATTAAAACACTTCACCAAATTTAAAAAAAATTACATAATTTAACAAAAATGCTTAAATAATAATTTAATGATGTATAATATGGATTGATACTGTTTATTTTTTGATAAATATTAAAATTTTTAGCCTTGAAAAGTTACTATTTTAAGGCTATTATATATAAGTGTAACCCCATAAATGAATTTATGATATATTATTAAAATAAGGAGATTAATTATATTACATTTCTATACTAAAGATATTCAGTTAGCATTTTAATTTCTTTAAACAGTATAGTAAATATTAGCTTGATTAATCATTAAATCTACATGATCTAAAATAAATTAATTATAAAAGAATTTATTATAATTTAAATCAAAAATTAATTTAACTAAAGAAGATGAACATAGTAAAGAAAATAATAAATTATCAAATAAGATGAATATAGTTTACATATTTAGTTTTTTTAAATTTGATAATTAAGAAATTAATTTAAGAATTCTTATGAATTTCATATCGGAAACATTATTTTTATTACAAAATGGAATAATAAAGGAATAAACTTATAGATCTATTTCTTGAATTTAAATTTTATGTAAATGATCCTATATTTACAAAAAAATACTTGTAATTAATTCATAATTTTGTCTTCAAATATTGCATTTATGAAAGGAAATTAAATACTTAATTCTTTTTAAATTATTTTCTTAGGTTTTTCAATAATATTCTCTAATTTTTTATTAAATTATTATTAGTTAATTTTAAAGTCTTATGATGAATCACTTAATTTTCTGATATTTATAGTTTATTAAGGAGATTTGACCGGAATTTTTTTTTAATCACTTAAATTTTCTCTATTTTTTTTGATGTATTAATCTAAAGGTTATATTTGACTATAAGACAATTTTCTACTTATATTTTCTTAAGTGTCTTTGGTTTTTTTGGAAGAATTAGAATTTGTACTCATTTAAGAAATAAATAATAAGAAAATAGAATTAATTCTTATACAATCAAAATTTTATAAGTATTTAATTAAATAAATAATTTTAACGTGCAAAATTTAATAAAAATAAAAAATGAACCGTTATAACTAATAATTTTAATAGTAATATGATAAAGAGAATAAAGATTAAAATCATTCTCAAATAGTAAATTAAAGTACCCCAGAATTTGAAAAACTAATAAAAAACTAAAGAACGGTTGATGCTTTTAAACCTGATTATAGTAAGATAAAGTCAAGAGTAAGCACAAGATGGAATCAAGATTTGAAATCAAAATCAGGTATTTTAATAGAGAAATCCTATAGAAATAAAAGTCAAAATTAAAGTAATGTCTCAATATTGAGTTAGTCTAAATATAGTGATTTTGATTTATCATCCTATAATGTGATTGAGGATAAACCTGATTTATAATAAATTACCGTTAAATATTTAAAACATAGTTTTAAAGGTTTATTTTTAATTATTAGATTTTCTAATCAATTATGAAAAAATCTTTTAACTTTTTAATGGAACTGAATTTTAAAATTATCAAAACACATACAATGATAAATAAGATGTATATCTTTTATTTTTTAGGCCATTGAAAATATTCATAATATTTATAAAGATCAAAATAATAATATACAAAAAATTAGAAATTATATATCTTAGATATAAGAAATGCATTAAAATAATGAAAATTATCAAAATGTATATAATTTAATTTTATAAATTTTATTAAAAAAAGATAATAAAAGAAAAAGATAGATAATTATAATAAAGTAATAAAAGTATATTATAATTAAAGAATATGATATAATAATAATTTGATTTTATTAAAGAGAAAAATAATGAAATTAGTAAATAATAATATTAAATAAACGATTATTAGAATAAATATAATAAATTAAAGAATAATATATAATAATAAGATAATATATAATAATCTGAATAATTATTAAATAGAATAATTTAAGATAAAAATTTATCATTTAATGAGAAATTTAGTTAGTTATATAAAGATTATGAATATTAGAGATAGATAAATGAAAATAATGAGAAATAAAAAGAGTAAATAGATTAAAAAAATGAATAAATTTTATAATAATATTAAGAAATAACGTAGCATAATGAGTCATTGCTTAATTCAAATAAGAAATATTTTTAATAGAGTATAGAATTATAGAGTATAAATGATGAGTTAGTATAAGAATTATAAGTAATGAATTAGATAAATTAAGATATAAAATAAGATAATATAATGTTAAATGATTATGTGATAGAATCTGAAAATAAAGAGAATGATAAATATTAGATAATATATTAAATAAGTGATAAATTAGACTATCTGATATAATTAAATAATGGATAAAGATTAGATGTTTAAATATAATAAACAAATTAATAATAGTAGTTTAAAATGATTTTACTAAATTTTGTTAAAGATAAAAAATAAATAGCAAATGATAATCTAAATTCTATCATATATGAGAAATTTGAGCTTGATTTAATCATTGTTTTGAAAATCATCAATTTTTACATAAGAAATCAATATTAAATCAAAGATTTATTTTAAGATTTCAATAATATTATATTGTAGTTCCCTAATATACCCAAATATTTATTAAGAATCATTAATTCTTTTGATAAACAAGTTAAATGACATTAATTTTCTCAGAGTATTATTTAAATTTTAATATAATTTATATCAAACTTATGCAATAGATTTATCTTTTGAGTTTTAAAATTTATATAACTTTTATTTATATTAAGAGTTTCTATCTATATCTTAACTCTCCTTTAATTATTATTTTTACTTCGCTGTTTTTATTTTTTACAGATAAACCACCCTAAACTGCCATTTTTAAATAACATTTATTTTACTTAAATATCTAATTTTTCATCGTAATTTTTTATCTATTTTATATTTAAGATTCAATTTTATTAATAAATGCTTTTTAACCTTGGTCAATTTTATTTATTAATGATTTTTAGCCTAATTAAACATCAATTTTCTTAAAATCTAATAAACTATCATTTCTATTAAATTTAACAACTTAACTTAAATTCTATACAGAGTATTATCTTTTTTTTTATTAATTATTGACAAAAACTTAAAATTATTATTAATCTTATTACTCTTAAACTTCTTATTATTCTTTTTATTCTTTTAATTTAATTTAAAATGAAGTATTGAATTTATCTAATTGATCAACAATCTTATCAAATTAAAGATTAGATTGAAATATTTCTTTTTATTATTTTAGATATATATTAAGGTATTTATGAAATTATTTTTAATCACCTATAATTCCATTAAAGAAGTTAAATGTAGTTTTTATTTATTAATCTATAATTTTATTTAATGTATCTTATTAAGTCTAAAATAAATTTATTGTTTATCTATGATTTTATTTTTCATTTTAAAGTTCTAAATTTAGTGATTTTATATTTTTTATTAAGTTTTTATTTTCAACTTGATAATCTATTTATGGCTTATAATTTTGAAAATATAAATTTTCTTTATCATCATCTTATTAAACATTTAAGCAATTTTAATTGTTTCTTAAAGGAGTCTTTTTAATATTCATTTATCAGTTAATTTTATTATAATATTTAATAATGTTAATAATACTATTTTTAATAAAAATAATAAATTCTTACACTCCAATAAACTCATTGGTTAAGCATAGGAATTTGTAAAATAGAGTATCAAGTGATAATAGAGGGATTTAAAATAAATAAATATAGATTGATTAATAATTAGATTTAGGATAGATAATAAGTTAATAGAACATGTATTTTTTTGATTTTTTTGACTAGAATATTAATGGATATTTAAATTGTGATGAAATTATTTAGAAATGCATTTAATATTAAGTTATTTAGATAACAGATTTAGAAAATTATATATAGAAATAATTTATTCATTATGATAAAGATTAAGATTAAAAACTTAATAGAGTTGAATTTAACTATTTTATAGAAGATTTGTGGAAATAATAATCTATATAAGAAAAAAATGTAATATTTTAAAAACTTATAGAATTGTAATTTCAATATTCAAAATTCTATTGATGTTGCTGAAAATTTATTTGATCAATTAGACATTGAAAAAAAATCTAAAATTTCTAGATTAGACGTCGAACACGGATTATACTTCTTATTTAAATACACAATAAACAAATCTGATCTAGAGTATATTTTTGAAAGTTATGGCATTGAATAGGCTTAATTTTTAGATTAAAAAGGATTTTTGTACAGTTTTGCAAACGGAAATTTATTTAAAAATTTAGAAGATTCAACAGGAGGATTAACTTTTTCTTGATTAATTTTAATCTAAAGATAATTTATCAATCATAAATTGTCATTTAAATACCCATATTTATTAAAATATATTTTAGATCTTAATATATTTTTTAAATTAATATTTTATAGTATTTAATAAAATTTAATAAAATTAGAAAAATCATTTTAAGCCATATTTAGAATTATTTTTTATTTTTTTGATAATTTTCTATACATCTTTTTTTTAACAACTCTAAATTTTTTGATTATTTAATATAAATTTTTAAAATTATAAGGCATCAATATTATTATTTCTTTAAAAATCAGCAACATTTAATATAATTAATTTTTGTTCTTCAGACAAACCTTCAAATATTTCATCAATAACTTAAAGAAATTCTACTCTAGAATAATATTATTTATGAAATATTTTATCTAATATAAAAAAAATAAATACTATTTTAAATTTAATTTTCAAAAATTAATAAAGATTTAATTTATTCAATAGCTTGATTAAGATCATTTGATTATTCTAATTTATTATGATTTCTAAAAGCAGTTCTTTAATCATATGTGCTTTAATTTTCTAAATATTGATTTAAATTAGTTTTTTATATATCATTAACACATAATTCTTAAAAATCTTCTATTTTTATCTAATCTTTGCAATTTACATCCTAAAAATAAGATATTTTCAATATTTCATCTAATTTTAGACCAAAATATGATAATCCTTGTTTCAATTCTAATTATGTTATATATCCTTTTTAATCTAAATCAATTTTCTAATTTTTTATATTTATTACTTAAAAATATGTTGATAATGATGAATTCATAATTTTTAAATTTCTTAATAGTATTATTTATATTTCTTATTTTAATTAATTATTTTAGTTAACAAGTTTAGCAGTTATTTTATCATCCTCATTCGTTTGCATTGAAATTTATAATTATCTAAGATTTATTTTATTATTTTTAAATATATCTAAATTATCTACATAAATAGATGCTTTATTTTCATTAATTTCTAAATTTTATAATATATAAGATTTTAATTGAAAAACTCCAATTTTATCATTTTATTATAAATCATTATAAATCTATATATATAAAATATACTTTTATAAGATCAATATTTTTGTCAATTAATATTTATTTGAATTCAATAATTTATGAAAAATTTAATTCAAATTATTAATTCATTTTGATTTTAATTTGTTCATTTTCAATTTCTTTTTTTTAATCGATCTAATCCAAAACAAAAGGAAATGACCTTATACCATCTTTTCTAATTGAATCTATTAAATTTGTTAGCATTATTGAATTTATTAATTTTTATTTATTATTCTATTATAAAATCTAGAATAATTATACAAGTTCTGATTTATTTAAATTTAAAATTTACTGAAAATCAATTATAAATTCTTATATTGAGTATTCTCTATTATATAATTATTTATTTAATATTTAAATACTTTTTAGGATTAATTTAATAATCTCTTATTAGAACTTCATTACAATCTAAACCGTCAATTTCAAGCTTTCTAGCATAGAACATTAATTTTACATTCAAAAAATCCTAATTTTTACTCTATGGAAAATTATTTTTTATCACAAAATTATACAATTCATCTAAATGAATTGTTCCATTTTTTTCATAATTAAATTATCTTATTATCTTATTTATATAATATGTACTTATAAAATTTCTGCATTTACTAATATTTAAGAAAAATAAAATTCTAAACTTTTTTTTATTTAAATTATCTAAAAATATTATTAACCAGGATATGAAGAATTTAATAGTCTTATAAAAAACATAATAAGCTAAGTTGAATAATTATGAATTTTGTTTAATATTGAATTAATTTTTGTATTTTTTTTATATTAAATTTCACCCTTTTTATTATAAAAATGAACCTTTTATTTAATTTCCGAATTTTATACATTTTGTATTAATAAATAGTACTTTTTAAATGATTCTTTATCATAACTAGGTTATTTTCTATATATCTTTTCAATTTAAACTAGAAATTTATATAAATCTGGATTTTCTCCAAATATATTCTTTAAAGCTTATAATTCTCTTTATTTTAGTTTATCAAGATTTTAATCACTAACGTATTTGATTAATTTATCATCTAGATTAATAGTTTTATTTTGATTTTATAATTTGAGAATGATATCTTGTAGATTTTGATTTTTAAAAAAGCCAACAATTTTCTATAATACAATTTGATCATATGTCATTTCAGTTTTAGAGTTTTCAGAAGAACATTAAAAAGCTTATAAAACTTAAGTGTAATTTTCTAAAGTTACGTTAGATTATAATTCTTCATCGATTAAAAATAAGCATCTTATTATAAGATTATAAAAACCTTTTAATTTATGTTCTAGATATTTTCAATAAAGAAGTAGCTAGAAATAATCTAAATTGCTTGATATTCACTTCATTTTTATTATTTACATCTAATGATCTAAATAAATCTTCCATTGAAAATCCTATTCTTTATTTTAATTAATTTTTCAATTTTTATATACTTTTTATTTTTATTTATACCATAATTAATAACTTCTATTTATTTTCATATCTTATTAGTCACAGTCTTCTTTATGTCTTATTGTAAACCCTCTCCAATTTGATTATATCCTTATTGCTGAATTTTCTATATATTAACAATATCTTTAATTCAATTATGGATCTTTTAAACTTAATATTTAATTCATTCTATATGTACTCTCATATTCATATTTTTAACTTTTATGCAATTTTGCTTTTAAAATTGATATACTATTTTTATATTCATAAAATGTCTTTTTATTTTATTACATTAATTTATTATAAAAATTATTTTAAATATTATAATTTCATAATTTTTAAATAAATCATTTTATATTATTTTAATCTTATTAAAATCAATAAATTTGTTTAATATATAACATTAATTATTTAGAATTATTAATGAAACAACTATTTATTATATAGATTTTATCTAAATTATATTACTAATTGTGCTAAAAATTATAAGCTTTTAAAATAATTAATCAGAACTATCAATTTAATAAATATTCTTTTATTACTATTATTTTTAAAAAATGCTATTATTTTAACAACTAGATTAATATAATATTGTTGTATTTCAATTATTTATTTTAGTAAGAAAATATTTAATTCTGTAACAATTCTTAATGTTTTTTATAATTCTAAATCTTAATTGTTGTTAAATATAAAACTCAATTTTTCATTCTTTAAACTAATTAAAATTATATATTTAAAAATTATAATAATATACTTTATTCTTTATAAAATAATGGAATAATAAATATATATATTAAGATTATTGCCTAAAAACTTATAAACTCATAGAATAATGATGAAACATTCAAATTATCCAAGATTAGAATTAAAGTAATAAGTATTATTAAAGAGTTTCATAAAAATAAACAATTTAAAAAATAATAGACCATTTATAGAACAAATGGCTTAGTAGTGTTTAACTAAAAACAATAAGTTTACATCCTGATCCTGAAAAATGGGAGGATCCCGATATTAAAGATTTAGAATTACATAAATATTATTAAATAACTGATGTTTATGCAGCATATAATTGTCCATAGGATAAAAGTACTGTATTTTATAATGCAAGTTATGAACATTTTCTATCAAATTAATGAAAAATAAACTAAAAAATAAAAACTCAGTTTCTCTCCATTCAATAAAAAGAATGACAAAAAAGTTAAGTTATAGTTTTCAGAAGCAGATAATAATTTTTCATAAGATGATTATGAACTTCCTATAAATTAAGTACATATAAAAAAATTAAAGATTTTAGCATTTTAAGAAATATAAAAATAAAAAAATGAAATTGATGAGTAAAAAGATAATAAAAATAGTTAGTCAAATATTTTTAATTTGTAAAATAAAAAGTCAAATTAATCTAATTTTTCATTTAGTAATTAAAATTAAGATAGTAATAAATATTAAAAAAGTTTTTAATTTATCGATAGAAAATTAAGTTATAATAATTTCGAATAAAATAATTAGTAACCACAAAATGATAGTTTTAAAAATACAAGTAGTTTATAGATATAAAAAATAATAAATATAATTGATAATATGGATAAGACATCATAAAGTAATTCTAATTAATTATAATGATTAAAATTTAGTTCGATGTATTTATTATGATTAAAAAATATTTCAATCTAAAAAATTAATATTTTATCCATATTATCTTTTATAGCCCCATTTTGCTAATTTTGTGCATTCACTCCATCTATTCAAAATATCATTTACCTATGGTCTAATGTTTAACATGATAAAACCACTATTACCATATCACATTATGGAGTTTTTAACCATGTTGCTAAACATGGACCCGCTGTATCTGTTATTCCTGTCTTTATTCCTTTAAATCCTTATGTTAATAATTTATTTGTATTTTTCCATCTATTTTTTTATACCGTAAATCCTCATATAATTAGGAATTTTATAAATTAGCCATTTAAAAATATATTAAATCTAAAAAAGATCCTCAATAAATGAAAAATATATAAGGATTTATGGTATTATATTTTTTACCTTAATGTTTATTTATGATATTGTATGTCATAAAATTCTGCCTGATATGTTTATGTTTCTATAATTTTTTTAAATAATTAATTTTTCAGTGCAAACATACTAAGCATACTAACATCGTATGCAGTTGAATAATTAAATCGATTCATCAAACCGTGCATATTGTCAAAACTTGTATTCTTCAATTTTATCTAACTAATTCAAATCAATATACTTTATATTGATCATTTTTTAATCAAAAATCAATTTTTTATATAATAATATTTAAGGGATAATTTTGTCAATTTAAAAAAATTCTAAAATATAATTTTACAAATTCATCTTTAAAATAATTAAAAGCTTAGTTTTTTATGAAATTATTTAATTCAAAAAATATTTTATCAAAAAAACAATAAAAATATTATATTTATATAATTTTTTATTATTAAATTTATATATAGAAATTAGACTTATAAGAAAATATAGTAAAAATATAGTAAAAATATAGTAAAAATGATAAATAATGAGTATTTATGAAATTTTAGACAATAATACTTTGCAATAGCATTCATTTCAATAATGAAATATTTAGAATAATCTCCTATATCATGCATAGAATAATTTGTATTATTTGAATTAATATTATTACATGAGTTTTTAGATTTAGTTTTGATAATAAAATTATTTTATCTAATTCTATCAATAACAGACAATTTATCTTTTTTTTCGCATTTTAAGATATAACCTATATTTTCTGCAAGAACATAAGCTGCATCATTACCACTTGGTAGCATCAGTCCGTATAATAAATCAATTACTTTTATCTTATATTTCATATTTATAAACTTTATCTCCCATTTATAATTCTGCACTCGTACCTTATATACCTGATGCTTTTTATGATACTATAAAATAAAGTTCTTTTATGTTTATAAAAAGTCTTTCTAAAGTTTATATCACTATTATACAAGTCATTATTTTTGTCAATGATGCTACTTCTCTTTTTCTGTGAGCTTCTTTTAACCATATCACTTTTCCTGTACTACTATTAAAAATTGCCCAACTTTTTGCTGTTATTATAGGAATTTCCTACTCTTTTTATATAAATATTTCAAATTATAAATATTTTATAAATACATTTATAAAATATAATTTTTTAAATTCAAATCAAATATTTCTATCAGAGTTATAATTTGAAATAATTTAACTTTAATGAATTTATTTTAATTTAAAAAATTATATTTTATAAATTCATTTTTAAAATTTTTATCTAAATTAAGAAAAGTTTAAAAATGAAAATTAACTTTATTTTAATATGTAGATTTATAAAAATAACGTAATATCCGATGTCAATTCATCTTACATTTTTTGTATTTATTTTTTAAAACTAATGGGATAAATAAAATTATAAATAATTAATAAATTTCTTTTACTTTTTTATATAGTAGAATTTATTAATTATTTTTTAATCTATAGATATAATTGATAATATTTTTTTGTAAAATTAGGGGTTTTTAAGGATTTCATCTAAAAATATTTTTTTAAAAATAAAGGGGTCTTCGATATAGGGAGGGTAAAAAAATTGAGAATTTCGATATGGACAGTTTGGTCAAAATGACATATTTTTATAAATATAAATAAGTTTAAAGTTTGTAAAATGATGATCACTGATGGGAAAATTAAAGATCCTCAATTTTTGGAATTTACTAACTTAATGGCTTAAATTATTCTAATTAGAACATGCAACCCTATGGACTCGAGCCCTAATTCTACTAAACATTGTTATAAACTAACCATCTTTAATTAAGCATTTTAAACAGATTTATATGAATTTTAAATTTTCATTCGATTTCTACCATAAATAGAAAATATTTAAAAATTAGTCATTTTGACCAAATTATCCATATGTGTATATTCATAAAAAATTAATACATATTTATAATTTTTCATTTTATATAAAAGATTTAAACCTTTTAGCAATATAGATATAATTTATAACCCAATGATTCAAATTAAAGATTATTTTAAATAAATAAATACCCTTTTAGTTAAGAGCTTCTTATTTTCCTTTTTATTTTTTTAGATAAAACATTTTATAGAAACTTTTTTAAGAATCTTTTATTTGTTGATTTAGTACAAAGTTATTTTAATTTTCATTATTATATGTAGATTTTCTTTAAAATGATTAAAACATGGATGATAGTAATTTTCTAATAAATATTTTAAAATTGCTTATTTTAAGGAGTATTAAATTAAACTTAAGAATATCTTATTTTTTTCTTTAATTTCTTTTCCTATTGTAATAATTATATTGATTTAAAATTTTATATATTTTCATCAGGTTGACTAATTTATTTATCTCTTATAATTGGTAAAGCTTAAACGCTACTTATTTTACCAAACTTTAAATCTAATTAAATTCTAAATACCTTAAGTATAATTTTACATAATTTTTAGCTGTTATTATATTTTATCAAATAAATATATATTTAATATTTTACTCAGAAGATATATGATTTTGAAATTATATATTTATTATATATTTATATTAATATTTGAAGTATTTTTTAATTAAAAATTAATAATTCTCAAAATTAAGAAATTTAACAATAATTTTAAGATTAAAAATATTTTCACAAGCAATAAGATCAATCTGCATGCTTGATCATACTATCTGATATCCAAACCTAAATAATATATATGAACATATAAACCATCAAGAATAGTAGGTGCAATAACCATCACTACTAATAATTGATAATTTGCATTTGGTATACTTTAATTAATTAAAAAATACTCTGTGAATATAAAATCTGTTCCTTATATCAAATATTTTTAGGTGAAATATACTAATGTTGAAGTACATAATTTACTGCAAAACACAATAAATACCCAAGCTATAAGTTACACAAACCAGTGACCATAAAATAATTTTACTAATTTTTAATATTAAAATGCCTATAAATTTTTATCCTTAATCATCTTCCCATATTAATTCATGATTTTTTAATTCATGTTCTTTATTTATTTTATTGACTTTTTTATTATAATTTTCAAGCATTTTTTCGAATTTTTAAGCATTAAATTCAAAATGCTTATTTCTTGAATTTTAAAATGTATTTTATGAGATATCTAATTAAGAATTATCTTTTATTGCTTTTATCATAGATCTACCATTTAATTATGAAACATTATTATCGATTGAAACTGTATTTTACATATTTTAATTATCTATTTTAGACATTAAATTATCTATTTTTATATATTAACTTTATACTTTGATTTTTATTAATCAATTCTTAATTATCTTAAATACTTGTATATGTAAAATAAGGCTTAGTCATGATTTCTCTCCGTTTTTCGTTTACTGATTTTTCTATAATTTATAATCCGTAGTAATTTAATACAGATCCTAGTGTTGTATCGAAAAATACAAGAATTAAAAACCTTTTTTTTAATATTATTATTTATTTTTTACCATTAACATTAATTTTGATAAGGAGAATTATTTATCAAAATTATAC
>Ga0233399_1000554_pt1 | contig 13980 bp, 19 predicted proteins | sample 43DmetaG_FD_182698 | JGI IMG/M metagenome (GOLD analysis project Ga0233399, IMG submission 182698) | Seawater microbial communities from Monterey Bay, California, United States - 43D | ecosystem: Environmental > Aquatic > Marine > Coastal | place: USA: California | collected 2016-11-08 | reverse complement strand
TAATGCGCTTCGTCTACCGCAATCAAGTTGACGTTCATTTGCTTGATGCGTTCTTGTACTAAATCCTGTTGAAGACGCTCGGGCGAAATGTAAAGGAATTTATAGTTTCCAAAAATGCAGTTATCCAACATGCGATCGATGTCTGCGTAAGTAACACCACTAGTGAGTGCCATTGCTTTAATGCCTTTTTCTTTTAGGGTGTTTACTTGATCTTGCATCAATGCTATAAGAGGAGAGACCACAATACATATGCCATCTTTTATTAGTGCTGGAATTTGAAAACAAATCGATTTTCCACCACCTGTAGGCAAAAGTGCTATACAATCTTCATTTGCTAAAACTGCTTCAATAATTTCCTCTTGTAGTGGTTTAAACGCTGAAAATTTCCAATAGTGTTCCAATAATTCAATTGGATGCTTCATTCACATTTGTTTATATGATTTAAAATAAACTCTACACGTTCTTCAATAGTTCCAAAAGGCGTGTCAATAATCTGATACCCATAAGCTGTATAGGTTTTAATCAAATAATCATGTAGAATCAATGCCTGTTCAAATGTTTCATAACGTTCATTATCTTGCTCATAAATCGCTTTCCAAGGTTTTAATATAAAAACGGCATCATATTTATGCTGACTGCAAATTGTTTTAAAAGAATCGGGGTAGCTGCTTTTTAAATAGTCTAAATAGGCAACGACGTCCGGAAGACCTCGGTCAAAAAACACAACGTTTTGTTGAAGTAAATCTGCTTCTATAAATTGTTTTTGACGTCCTATTAATAGTTGTTCACTAAACATTAAGGGATCTTCAAGAAATAATTGTTCGATACCCTTTTCTTGTGCTTCAAGTGTAACTTGTCTCGAAATTTCTTCCATACAACTGTAGCCTTTTGTTTTTAGAGCGTTGATTAAGGTTGTTTTGCCAGTTCCAGGACCTCCAATAAGAGCAATTTTTTGAGTTTTCAAGATGTTTTGTTTATTTCCTGTAAAATTCGTGATTTAAAAGGGAAATAAAAAATCAGATATAATGTATATTTGTACACTTAGCAATAAACAATGGATAAACCTTTAGACCCAGTAGCATTTTATCACAATTTAAAAGAGAAGTTACAGGAAACCTCCGTATGGCCTACAGAATATTTGTACAAATTTATCATTAAATCAGATGTTGTCAAATTAAATACTATTGAATGTATTTTTGATAATATGGGAGCTGTAATCAAAACTATTCCTTCAAAAAACGGAAATTACACTAGTGTTTCTATAAATGTTATAATGCATACTCCCGACGACGTGATATCAAAATATAAAGAAGTTGGCAGCCAAGTCGAAGGCGTCATTTCACTCTAAAAACAGTGTTTTTAAGCATCTTTTAAAATACCACTAGACTCACATTATTTTTTTGTATTTTGCAAACACTTAAACTATAAAACATAAGATCGTATACATGACAGCGTTAACAGATCAACTCGAATATAATACAGAACGAGAACAACTAATCATTCCAGAATATGGAAGACATTTACAGAAAATGATCAACCATGCCGTGGCTCAAGACTCAAAAGAAGAACGCAACCGCTTGGCAAAAGCTATTATCTCAGTTATGGGAAATATGCAGCCACATTTACGTGATGTTCCGGATTTTCAACATAAACTTTGGGATCAATTATTTATCATGTCTGATTTTAAATTAGATGCAGATTCTCCTTTTGAAAAACCAACAGAAGAAATGTTAAGTCTCCGTCCAGAACCTTTAGAGTACCCACAGAATTTCCCTAAATATCGATTTTATGGAAACAATATCAAAACAATGATTGATGTGGCTAACACTTGGGAAGCTGGAGAAATGAAAGATGGATTAGAATATACCATTGCGAATCACATGAAAAAGTGTTTTCTAAATTGGAATAAAGATACTGTTGAAGATGTGGTTATATTTGACCATATTTTTGAACTTTCTGGTGGAAAAATTGATTTACGCAACAGCACGCAACCCTTGAGTGAGATCTCAAGTTTACTAAAAGTACAACGTAAATTTTCGAGCCAAAAGAAAAGTTCAAAAAAGAACCACCAAAGAAATCGAAAACGGTATTAATATTCGGATCGAATAGGATTTCAACACACTTACAACTCATTTAAATCACTAACTATTGAAAACGTTTAAAATTGAAGGTGGACACCAATTAAAAGGGGCAATTCAGCCACAAGGCGCCAAAAATGAAGCACTTCAGATTTTGTGTGCGGTTTTATTATCTCCAGAAAAAATCACAATTCACAATATCCCAGATATAATTGATGTCAATAAGCTCATTCTTTTATTAGGAAAGCTAGGTGTTAAAGTTGAAAAGTTAGCCAAAGGCAGTTATACGTTTCAATCTGATGAAATTAATTTAGATTATCTAGAAACAGAAGCTTTTAAGGTGGATGGACGAGGGCTTAGAGGTTCAATTATGATTGTAGGACCGCTTCTTGCTCGATTTGGAAAAGGGTATATTCCTAAACCTGGAGGGGATAAAATTGGTCGAAGACGTTTGGATACGCACTTCGAGGGGTTTATCAAACTAGGGGCTAACTTTAGATACAACCGAGAAGATCATTTTTATGGTGTGGAAGCTGAATCACTTAACGGAACTTACATGTTACTTGATGAAGCATCGGTAACTGGGACTGCAAATATTGTGATGGCTGCTGTTTTGGCCAATGGAACAACAACAATTTATAATGCTGCTTGTGAGCCGTACTTACAACAACTTTGTAAAATGCTCAATAGAATGGGTGCAAAAATTTCAGGAATTGGTTCAAATATGCTAACCATTGAAGGTGTTAAAGCACTTGGAGGAACAGAACATACCATGCTTCCTGATATGATTGAAATTGGCAGTTGGATAGGATTGGCAGCTATGACCAAAAGCGAACTGACAATTAAGAACGTAAGCTGGGATGATTTAGGAGTGATTCCAAATGTATTTCGAAAATTAGGAATTACCATCGAAAGAAAAGGCGATGACATTTTTATTCCATCGCACAAAGATGGGTATGAAATTCAAAACTACATTGATGGTTCTATACTTACCATTTCGGATGCTCCCTGGCCTGGGTTTACACCAGATTTATTAAGTATTATTCTTGTAGTGGCTACTCAAGCTAGAGGAAGTGTATTGATTCACCAAAAGATGTTCGAAAGCCGTTTGTTTTTTGTTGATAAATTAATAGATATGGGTGCAAAAATTATTCTTTGTGATCCCCATCGTGCCTCTGTGATTGGACATGATTTTAAATCGAGTTTAAAAGCAACGACAATGACTTCCCCAGATATTAGAGCTGGAGTATCATTATTAATTGCGGCACTTTCTGCCAAAGGAACTTCTACAATTCATAATATCGAACAGATCGACAGAGGGTATGAGAATATTGACGACCGTCTACGTGCTATTGGTGCAAAAATTGAACGTGTCGAATTGTAAATTCAGTCTATCCAATTAGGTTTTTACCTAAATAAATAATTGAATACTATGAATTTAGAGAAGCATCTTCAAAAGCGAAGTCAGCACTGTTGTGAACTTTGTAAAGCAACTGAAAACCTATCCATTTACACGGTTGAACCTTCTAAAAAAGTTGATCTTACCGATAGTATTTATGCATGCGAAACGTGTATTTCACAAATTCAAAACTCTGAGTTAATAGATCCAAACCATTGGCGTTGCCTTAATGATAGCATGTGGAGTGAGTTTCTTCCTGTACAAATTATGTCATGGCGTATGCTTAACCGTTTGCTTTCAACAGGGTGGTCTCAGGATTTATTAGATATGATGTATTTAGATGATGATTCATTAGAGTGGGCTAAAGCCCTCGGCGATGGTGTGGATAACACAACTAAAGTTGTTCACAGAGACGTTAACGGAGTTATTTTAAAAGCCGGTGATAGTGTGGTTTTGATTAAAGATCTCAAAGTCAAAGGATCGAGTATGATTGCTAAACAAGGTACCGCAGTCCGAAGAATATCTTTGGATTATGAAAATGAAACTTATATCGAAGGAAAAGTTGATGGAAAACACATAGTGATTGTCACTCAATTTGTAAAGAAAATTTAATTCTTCCCCAAGGCTTCTTTATAGGTTCTAAGACACCGCTCTCTAGCAAATTTGTGATCCACCATAGGTTTTGGGTACGTTAATTCTTGATATTCAGGCACCCATTTTTTAATGTATGTATGCGCTTTATCAAACTTGGTAATTTGTGTTGTGGGATTAAAAATTCTAAAATAGGGCGCTGCATCTACACCACAACCCGCAACCCATTGCCAATTGCTCACATTACTTGAAAGTTCAAAATCATGAAGTTTTTCTGCAAAATACGCCTCTCCTAATCGCCAATCAATCAATAAATGTTTACATAAAAAACTTCCTACTAACATACGCACCCGGTTGTGCATAAATCCAGTTTGGTTGAGTTCTCGCATCCCTGCATCAACAAGTGGATAGCCCGTATTTCCATCGCACCATTTTTTATAGTCTTCAGGTGCATTTCGCCATTGAATTGCATCATACTGAGGTTTGAAGCTTTGGGTAACAGTATGTGGGAAATGCCATAAAATTTGCATAAAAAATTCTCGCCAAATTAATTCTTTCAAGAATGTGTTATTGGTTAATTGAATTGCTTTAGAAACAATTTCTCGAACACTCACCGTTCCAAATCGCAAGTGTGGTCCTAATTTTGAAGTGCCATCAATTGCAGGGAAATTCCGCGTGTCCTCATAATTTTCAATAATCCCGTTGTCAACATTGTAAGCTGCAATTTTGATAGGATTAGGTTCAAAGCCCATAGACTCTAAATCAACCCATGAATAAGAATTCGATTGGACGGTATTACTTAATAAATTTTCTGAGTTAAATGGGCTATAATGATCGGTTTTAAAAGTGGACAACCATTTTTTAGAGTATGGAGTATAGACTTTATAAGGAAGTCCATCATCTTTAGTAATTTCATTTTGTTCAAAAATGACTTGGTCTTTATACGATTTAAATTCTATAGATTTTGATTTTAGTAAATCCGAGATGATTTGATCTCTTGAAAGTGCATAGGGCTCATAATCTCGGTTACAATATACAGTATCAATATCGTATTCATTTGTAAGTTGTTCAAATACACCCTCAGGAGCCCCGTAATAAACAGACAGTCCACCGTCGTATTTCTGTAAACAAGTGTGGATGGCTTTGAGCTGCTCATGAATAAACTCTACTCTTGCATCATTCTTTGGTAAAGAGTCTAAAATAGAACGGTCAAAAATGAAAATAGGTAGTACAGCTTTATCATGTTTCAAGGCTTCATATAAACCGTGATTATCACGCAGTCTTAAATCTCTTCTAAACCAGAAAAGGGAAACAGTTGTTTTCATTAGAGTGATCCAAATAGTTCAATTAATTTTTTTTGCCTGTGGGCAAAAATTTCTTCTAATTTAGGTTTCACTATAAATGGATGAACGAGTTGTCCTAACCATCCCAAGGGAACCTTGTAATCAATAATATCTTCGAGTTCTATACCGCCATTAATCGGATTAATAAAATGTTTATGATGCCAGAGCGCATAAGGTCCAAAACGTTGCTCATCTACAAAATAATGCTGGTCTTTAACTTGCGTAATTTCAGTAACCCATTTTGTTTTAATTCCTAAAATAGGGGTCACTATGTATTGTATGATTTGTCCTGGATACATTGGACGATCTACTCCAGAAATAATATCAAAGCTCATATACTCTGGGGTGATGGTTTTAAGATTAGCAGGATTCGATAAAAATGTCCATGCTTCCTCTACGCTAATAGGTAGGTTTTGTTTTTTATGTAGAGTATAAATTTTCATGTACTAACTAGTTGTATAAGGCGATATAAAAGTTTAAGGATGTCGCAAGAATCAACCAAATACAGTAGGGGAGAACGTAAAAACGTTTATGCTTAAGGTAATGTTTAAACGCTAGTAAAAAATAAAACATCAATAGTGTGAGAATAATAATATTGAGTAATCCCAATAAAATCAAATGTTGATTAAAAAAGAAGTAATTCCAAATAATATTTAACACAAATTGAATACCAAATAAAAGGATCACTTTTTTAGAGCGATTGACTTGAACTAAGAAGGCCATATACACTGAATACAGGATCATAATACTACTCCAAGCCACACCAAAAACCCATCCTGGCAGATACCATTCTGTGCGAGGACCGTCATTCATCATCCAACTTCCAATAGCAAGGGCGCTAAAATTAATGAATAGAAAAAAAAGGAAACCTTTGTAAAATTTCATCAACTATTTAGTTTGTCAATTTCATCCAACACTTGTTGTGCTTCTGCGTATTTTGCATCACTTGCTGATCGATTTGTCGTTGAAAGGTCGTGCCATTCCGACATTAATTTTTTATAACGATCTTGAAGCTTCTCTACTGGGGTTTTAGTTTTAAAAATTCCAAACATAGCTTATTTTATTAGGCGGGTTATTTTACTACTTAAAGGTTTTGTAATTGAATAGAAATAATCTACAAAAGTGCCTTTGTCATCCACTAAATACTTCTGAAAATTCCATTTAACAGAAGTGTTTTTCATTCCATTTAGGTCTTTATTTGTTAACCATTTATAAAGCGGATGTTGGTTTTTACCTTTAACATCAATTTTTTCGGTCATCAAAAATGTAACGCCGTAGTTTTTTGAACAAAAGGATTGTATTTGATCTGCAGTTCCAGGCTCTTGACTTCCAAATTGGTTGCAGGGAACTCCAATAATCATTAGTTGATCTTGATAGGTTTCATATAGTTTTTGAAGATCTGAATATTGTCTTGTGAATCCACATTCAGATGCAACATTTACAAACAAAATGTGTTTTCCTTTGTAGTCGCTCAGATTTACAGGGTTTCCATCAAGACTGTTAATTTCAATAGCGTATAAAGACATATTTTGATTATTTTTTGTTTGTGAACAAGAACTAACTGAAATTAAAAATAGTGTTGATAAAACCACTAATTTAACAGGTCTCATTCGTTATAATTTTAAAGACACAATGCCACAATCTAGATTAAAAATCTGTCCAGAAATTGATTTAGACACATCAGATAATAGATATGTAGCCATCGCAGCAACTTCTTTTGGTTCAAGATATTTTTTTAAGGGATGTCTCTGGATCGTACTTTCAACCATACGTTCGTTTCTTAAAAACTTAGCAGCTAATTCAGTATCTGTTATTGTTGGAGCTATAGCATTTACTCTTATTTTAGGAGCTAAATCGGCAGCAACAGATTTAGTTAATCCTTCAATGGCTGATTTTGCGGTTGCTATACTGGCATGAAATGGCATACCTAGTTTTGTTGCTACTGTGCTAAATAAAACAATTGATGCAGATTCATTTGTAGCAAGCGCTTTGGTATAAGCTTGTATGCATTTGACAGCTCCAATAACGTTTATTTCAAAATCGGTTTTAAAATCCTCGACATTTAGTCTATTAAAGGGTTTTAGATTAATACTTCCAGGGCAATATATTAATCCATCTGCGGCGTCAATTTCAGGTAAATCATCTGTAAGGACATCGCAAGAAAAGTGGGATAAGTTTTGGTGTTGAATCTCTGGAGAGGTTCGACTAATGTTGATAACTTGATGTTCGTTAAGAAGACTTTTAGTAATGGCTTTCCCAATGCCTTTACTGCCTCCAATGATAATAATTTTTTTCATGCTTGTAATGGTCGACCTTTTAAACGTTTTTCAATTTTTTGTTTGATCACGGTTAAGCGTTTCATTAAATCCATTAGTTCGGGGTCTTTAGAGGTCTTATAAATTTCATTTACCCCCAATATTAATGCTTTCACTTCTCTAGAAGCTTCGATACGTTCACTTGTTGTTTTGAAAGTGAGTGGTTTTTGTTCAAAAGCTTCTGCTTGTTTTACAACATCCATAGTTATAGTTTTAAATAATTTTGTAATTCAGCAATTTTTGCCGAAGTATTAAATGCACCACCATAAAAAGCGGTTACAGTAGCAGAGGAATCATCTTTAATTCCTCTAGAAGACACACAGAGGTGTTTTGCGTCAATAATGACAGCAACATCCTCGGTTCCTAAAATACGCTTTAGTTCTTCTGCAATTTGGTTTGTTAGACGTTCTTGAACCTGCGGTCGTCTAGCATAGTAATTTACAATGCGATTTAGTTTAGACAAACCAATAACTTTCCCAGAAGAAATGTACGAGACATGCGCCTTTCCAATAATGGGTACAAAGTGATGCTCGCAATTAGAATAAAATGTGATGTCTTTTTCTACTAACATTTGATTGTATTGGTACTTATTTTCAAATAACGCAACTTTTGGTTTATTCTTAGGGTTTAAGCCAGAAAATATTTCATCGATATACATTTTTGCAACACGTTCTGGAGTACCTTTAAGAGAATCATCCGTTAGATCTAATCCCAAAACATCCATTATTTCTTCAAATAACCCCGCTATTTTAACTTTCTTTTCACTGTCAGTAAGCTTAAAAGCGTTTTCTTTCATAGGCGTTTCTAGTCCCGTGAAAAGGTGGTCATCACCAATTTCATGATTAGAATAACCATTTAACAAGCTTTCAATTTTTGTAGTAACTTTTGTATTCATATTTAACGCTTAGATATTTTGTTATGAGTTATTTGACGCTGTCTTGAGCATTTAAAACGTCCTGATTCAAACGATCTTAGTTTTTGATGTTTTGTTTTTCTACCTTGAACTCGTGCGCGCCACAATCGAAAACTTTTTGGTTTCATGTGTGTACGCATGATCTTGATAACCTCTTGCTCACTGAGTTTAAACTGGTGTTCAATCGCTTCAAAAGTCGTGCGATCTTCCCATGCCATTTCAATAATACGATCAATTTCTAAAACGCTTAGATTCATAGTTCAGAAATTTTATAGTGTTCGTCATATTGAACTTTTTCATTGAGTAAAGTCCTTAAAAATTTTTTATTCTCATGAAAAGTCTTTGTTTTTTTAAAATGTATAAACTTGCCTTGAGCATGAATACTCATTCCATCGGTTTTGTAAAGTACTAAATGATAAAATGGAATTGCCCATGTATAGTTTTTGAGCCCTTTGTTGATGTGTATTAAAATACCATTTTTACGCATTTCTATGTTCGCATAGTTTAAATCGGAAACCGTGTTCAGAATGGAATTCAAATTTGGACTAACCTTGTCAATAATCATTCGTTTTGATCCAACACCTCGACGTTTGAGAGCTTGAAAAAAAGTATAAGGTTTGCCAACAAAATTATCAAATAATTGTTTGTGTTCCTTGTTGTAGTATGTTGTATCTAGAACCAATAGTTATGTTTATAACTCAAACATACACAATGTTTGAATATTTAAAATAACAATTAAACAAATATTAACATAATTTGTAAGTGTTTAGAAATTTTGTGGTGTTTCGATGATTTGTGAAGCTCTCAGTTTCATAGCAATTAATTCATCAGGTGAAAATTTGTTTAGCACAGAATACATCATTTTCATACGAAAATTTTTGCTCAATTGAGGTCGTTTATCATCTAAAAAGTTCCAGTATAAACTATTAAAAGGACAGGCATTTTCTCCTAAACGTTCCTTAACGTTGTACTTGCAACTACTACAATAATTACTCATTTTATTTATGTAACTTCCAGAAGAAACATAAGGTTTTGTCGCTATTAATCCTCCATCAGCAAATTGACTCATGCCTCGTGTGTTTGGGAGTTGTACCCACTCTAAAGCATCAATATAAATTCCTAAATACCAATCGTCAACTTCATCGGGATTAGTTTGTGTTAATAATAAATAATTACCTGTGATCATTAAACGTTGGATGTGATGTGCATAGGCATTATCCAAAGAATTATTAATTGTTTTACTCAGACAGTTCATAGTTGTCTCACCGGTCCAAAAGAATTCTGGAATGGACTGATGGTTCTCAAGTGTATTTAAGGTTTTGTATTTGGGCATTTTCGCCCAGTACATGCCTCGCATGTATTCGCGCCACCCAATCACTTGTCTGATAAACCCTTCGACTTGAGAAATTGATATCTCATCAGAATTTTCACGATAATACCCCAAAATAGTATCCACGATTTCTTTTGGGCTAATCAGCTTTAGATTCATAGCAAACGAAAGACGAGAGTGAAATAAATACACTTCTTCAGTATGCAGGGCATCTTGGTAATCTCCAAAATGAACCAATAAGTTTTGATTGAAATAATCGAGTTGTTGTAAACACTGCGCCCTATTAATTGGATAAGAAAATGTTTTCGATTCAAATCGTCCTATTGATGCAATCCCACTAGTATTTATTGTATGTAATACGTCTTCGACAGGATTTTTGAAATCCAAAAAAGGTGGAATTTCTGGCGAACCTTTCCATTTATTGCGATTACTTTTGTCATAATTCCATTCGCCACCTTCAGGCAGTTCACCCTGCATCAAAATGTGATGCTTTTTACGCATATATCTATAAAACCGTTCCATTACGTACTGTTTTTTCCCTTCATAAAAGTCAGACAGTTCGTTACGTGTCGTATAGAAATGTTCAGTATCATACGCTTTGGATGGAATTGATAGCGATTTGCAAATGGATTTGAGTTGCGTGTCCAATCGATATTCATCTGGAGATTGGTACTCAAAGGCTTTAATCTCTTGAGTGTTGATTATTTCGGAGATATTATCTTTTAAATTTTGAAGATTGGTTATGTCGTCCAGATTTAAATAGATAACCTTGTGCCCTAGTGCCTCTAATTGTTTAGAGAAATCACGCATAGCTACAAAAAAACCTACAACCTTTTGTATGTGGTGCTTTACATAATCTGTTTCTTGACGCATTTCAAACATACAATACACGTTCGATTCTGAGACCGATGAATACCACGAATGATTTACGTTAAGCTGATCTCCAAGTATAAGGCGAAGTGTTTTCATGTAAAATAATTTAGTTTAAATAATTGTGGTAATTGAACTATTTACTTAGAGCTTACTGAATCACGCTAAGTTGGTTTTTTTTCGCAAACTGCTACATTTTTTACTGCAATATTTGACCGCTTCCCAATTTTTCTCCCATTTTTTTCGCCATGAGAAAGGCCGATGACATTGAACGCAAACTTTGTAAGGGAGATCAGATTTTTTCAATAAGAATTCAATTTTATTTCTTTGGACGTTGGTACTCTATACGCTGTTTTAGTGAGGGCAAGGCATAGCCGTCTAATCCATTTATAGCAACAATATTTGCTTTGGCTAAATTTACAAACCCATCATCCTCTACAATGTCGTTTTGAATATACAAATCTTTGATTTCAGCAATCAATTGAATTGTATTATTGGCTTTAATCCGATATTCCTCACAATAAGTAAGTGCCATTTGAATTGGTGCTCCTTTTACAAACGGTGCATGCCAATCGTTTTTGTACTCTTCCTCAAGTTTTGTAATATCAAATTCCGAAATTGATTTATCATATTTTGCAGAGGTGTGGTGTGCTTGCTCAATAATATCTAGGTGGATGTGATTTACAGTAAACTGTCCGGTCTGTTTAATGTTTTCATAAGTGTTTCTCGGTACGTCAGAAACAGGTCTAAACACAATTCCTAATAAAGGAGGATTAGAACCCAAGTGGGTTACAGAACTAAAAACAGCAACGTTTGCAGTACCGTCATTTGATTTGGTACCAATGAGGTTTGCCGATTTAAAACCGGAACAACTGTTCATCATATTTATTCTGTAAACATGATCTAAATCATCAAAATCTTGTCGTTTTAGGTGTAACATTTAGTAATTTTTAAATTGATTTATTTTTACAGCTGATGCTTTTAAATCAAACATAAGATTATACAATCCAAAAAATGTTCGGTTTATGTAAATAAAATGCTTAGAACCGCGATTACCATTAAACTTTCGGAGCTCAGTGCTTTTGCTGTACCGCTGTGCTAAATCTCCAATTTTGTCAAAAAAATCAGGATTAGAAAAATCAAATATAGAATCATGAAAGGGCAACGTAAATACACTCAGTAGTTCATGAAACATAGCTGTGAAAAACTCTAATTCCTCGGGGGTATCTGTTGGGGTTAAAATTTCCAATTCATACAATTTCTCTTTAAACAACACTGGGTTGTCAATAATTTTTTTATTGGATAATTCGAAATAAGGAATATAAAACTCATCTGGAATAGATTTCATACATCCAAAATCTAGTGCAATAAGTTGTGCGTCTTCATTTACCAAAAAATTTCCAGGATGGGGATCGGCATGTACTTTTCTGAGTTTATGTATTTGAAACATGTAAAAGTCCCAAAGTGCCTGTCCAAGTTGGTTGGACTTCGTTTTATCTGCATTATGTTTTGTGAATTCAGATAAATGCTCGCCTTTCATGAAATCCATAGTAATAATTCGATCTGAAGAGTAATCTTCATAATACTCAGGAAATAGCAAGTTAGGAATGTGAACGCAATCGTTTGCTATTTTTTTACTTTGAGAAATTTCAAGCTTATAATTCGTCTCTTCCACCAGTTTATCCTCAACTTCCTGAAAATATTTATCCGAATCCTTTCCTTTGATGTTAAACATTTTTACTGCAATAGGCTTTACTAGCGCTAAGTCGGATTTGATACTATTTGCAACTCCAGGATATTGAATTTTAACAGCCAATTGTTTGCCGTCTTTCTCGGCTTTGTGCACCTGTCCAATACTCGCTGCATTCATAGATTCTGAATCAAATTCATCAAAAATCAAATTTGGATGTTTTCCAAAATACTTTTTAAACGTTTTAATGACTAAAGGCGATGATAAAGGGGGTACTGAAAACTGAGCTAAGGAGAATTTCTCCACAAAAGCTTGTGGTAAAATACTTTTTTCCATACTTAACATTTGGGCTACTTTCAAGGCACTGCCTTTAAGTTGCTTTAACCCAGAGTAAATATCTTCGGCATTATTTTTATTAAGATTGTCTTTGGCTTCTTCTTTTGTTTTGGTAATTTTTTCGCCGTAATATTTGAGGTAGTTGACACCAACTTTAGCACCTGTTGAAACGAGTTTTCCAGCACGTTCTATTTTTGAAGTCGGGATTCTATCAATTGACTTCATATTAATTCATGCTAATTTTTTCCTTGAATAAAAATTTTCCAAGATCTACAACACTTTTTAATGGAGAAATAGAAATCAAATCAAAACTGGCATTGATTGATTTTTCAATAAAAATATCTGTTTTGTCGAAAGAAGTAGAAGTATCATCGAGCCAAAATTTTAAAGTCATCATGAGCTGTACCCAATAAGATTCCTGAACAATCCCATCTTTTAAGAGTTCTAGTTGTTTGTTTTTTATTTGAAGGACTTCAATATCCAACCTGTCGATATAGTCCAAAAATTTTGAACGTAAACCTTTGAGTTTTCTTAAGTTTTCGAGTTTGTTACAATTTTCATTTAGAGCATAAACCACATAACTTCTATTAGCAGTTAAATTTTCAAAAAAAGTAAAGTAAAAACTCAACAACTGGTTTCTAGAGTCATAAGTGGGGTAGTCTTTACTGGACTCCAGCGTTTCTAGGGTGTTTGTAAAAAACAAACTAAATATTGTGTTTTCAAGAGAATCAAAGTTTGCAAAAAACGTGTAAAACTCAGATTCTTCAAAGCCGTTAGATTTTGCAAATGCATAAACTGATTTTGGAGCATGGTTGTGTTCTAAAACATACGCCATGTAAAGTTCTATGAGAGAATTTTGTGTGGGTGTATTTTTTTTTGACATAAATTTTCTAATTTATATCGTAAAAATACATTTTGTTTAATTAATCAAATATATAATTAAACAAATATTAACATTTTTCATCGCAACAATTATCGCTTTTAACGAGCTTGCAACTGTAAACAGCAAGAAACATCCCAACAAAAGGAGCGGTAAGGTACACCCACAATTGAGTGAAATTACCCAAGGCAAGGGCAGGGGCTAAAGAACGAATAGGATTCATTGAGGCTTTAGT
>Ga0233399_1000550_pt1 | contig 14028 bp, 10 predicted proteins | sample 43DmetaG_FD_182698 | JGI IMG/M metagenome (GOLD analysis project Ga0233399, IMG submission 182698) | Seawater microbial communities from Monterey Bay, California, United States - 43D | ecosystem: Environmental > Aquatic > Marine > Coastal | place: USA: California | collected 2016-11-08 | reverse complement strand
CCAATAATTTTTAGACTAGGGCAGGCGTCAATAAGATCTTTTCTTACTGTAGTTGCACTTCGTACCAAAAGCGCTACAATAGACTCTGAATTAATAAAGTTTTCTAATTGTTCTTGGGCTACAGTAGTTGTTAGGACTTCAAATCCTGCTGCAGTTAAGTCATCGATTCCACTTTGTGAAATCCCGTCGTTTGCTAATATTTTCATTTTTTTATGCTTTTCGTTCTAATTCACTCATTACTTCTACTAAGGTTGCAACACTTTCTAAAGGCAATGCATTGTACATAGATGCTCTGTAACCTCCAACACTTCTATGTCCATTTAACCCATTAATCCCAGCCTCTTTCCACATGGAATCAAAAGTGTCTTTTAATTTATCATCTTTAAGACAAAAAGTGGCATTCATTGTAGATCGGTCTTCTCTTGCTGCAAACCCTTTAAACAAAGGATTCAAATCAATTTCAGAATACATCAATCGTGCTTTTTTAAAGTTTTCTTTTTCGATAGCTTCAATACCACCAAGACTTTTGAGCCATTCAAGAGTTAGCATAGAAGTATATACCGCAAAAACAGGAGGTGTGTTAAACATACTGTCCTTATCTGCATGAACTTTATAATTCATCATTGATGGAACTGTTCTTGATACTTTTCCAAGGATATTTTCTTTAACCACAACCAATGTAGTTCCTGCAGGTCCCATATTTTTTTGAGCTCCCGCATAGATCAAGTCAAATTTAGAAAAATCAATAGTACGAGAAAAAATATCGCTACTCATGTCACAAACTAATGGCACATCACTATTTGGAAATTCTTTAATTTGTGTACCAAAAATAGTATTGTTGGAAGTACAGTGGAAATAATCAACATCCGTAGGTACTTTGTATCCTTTTGGGATGTAATTAAAATTAGCATCTTTAGAAGAGGCCACTTCAATTATATCACCATAAATTTTAGCTTCTTTTATCGCTTTATCACTCCAAGTTCCTGTGTTTAGATATGCAGCACGTTTTTCTAATAAATTCAAAGCAACTGCTAGAAACTGAGAACTTGCACCTCCTTGAAGAAACAAGGCTTTGTAGCCCTTGCCTTCTAATCCTAGTAATTCAAGCGCTAATGCACTCGCATTTTCCATAACATCTATAAAAGCTTTACTGCGGTGAGATATTTCGATTAAGGAAAGGCCATCATCAAAATTTAAGACGGCTTGTGCGGATTTTTCTAAAACTTCTTGAGGAAGGACACAAGGTCCAGCGCTAAAATTGTGTTTTTTCATTTGATTTTAGTTGTATGATGAAGTGCAAATTAATGGTAAATTTTTCAAGTTGTAAAGGTCTGAATTATTAAAAGATAATTATATATGAAAATGCTAATATTATGTTATATTTTTAATAAAAAATCAACAGTATCTACACCATCCGCATAATCTTCTAATTGAGGTGTTTGTGTGCTTCCAAAAGCAAGGTGATTATCAGACAGCTGATTCGACACAATACATTGTATCTTAGAGGCATCTTGATTTAGTTTTTTAGTCAAGGATTCAAGGCTTTCATAATTTTCGTAGAAAAGTGTAGCAATAGGTGAGGCGTAGCTTGTATCTTCCTTAAGCATTAGAAACCCATTTTCAAGCATTTTAAATTCACTCATTAAATAAACTGCCTTGTTGTAATCGTAATTATTGGCATATTTAGCGCCATTAATTATAGGATTCCAGTGGTACATCGCTTCAAAGAAGGCATCAAAGTTATAGTTATTCGGCACAAATAGCTTTGACACACTACGGCACCCCAATCCATAATATTGAAAAATATCATTAGACAGATTTAATAAATCTTCTTTCGTTTCATCGCCAGTTAAGATGGCTAAAGAGTTTCTATTTTTTCTTATAATTGAAGGTTTGTCTTTAAAGTAATATTCAAAATAGCGAGCAGTATTGTCGCTACCAGTGGCAATTACGGCATCAAAACCTTCTAATTTTTGATCTAAAAATGTAACTCTACCTTTAAGATCAGGAGCTATTTTTGTTAAGTAGAGGGTTAAAAAGGGTAGAAGGTGTTTGTCATTAGACGATTGTTTGACGATAACTTTATGATTACAAATCAATGCACATAAAAAATCATGAAATCCTACCAAGGGAATATTACCTGCCATAATGATTGCCACTTTTTTTTGAGCAGCTGTTTCAATAGGGTAGTTGGAAATCCAAGAATTCAGTTTTTCAGAGGTAAGTAGTTTTGCCCAACTTTCTAGAGCAAACAAAATATTTTTTTCCGAAAACCAGCCGTTGTGTTCTTGAGATAGCTTTATTTGATGCTTAAATCCATCAAAAAATAAATCATTAAATAGAACAGATTCGTTTTTTTCTATTGATTTTGTGGTGAATTGACTTAAAAAGAGCCCTAATTCACTTAATGCTTTAATTGTATTTGTTTTGTGATCCATTATTTGTTTAACCGCATTTTTGGAGTTATTTTTGCATACAAATTTAAGTAATATTTACTCAAAATACAGCTATGGCAATTATTATAACTGACGAATGTATCAATTGTGGGGCTTGCGAGCCAGAATGTCCAAATACAGCAATTTATGAAGGAGCTGATGATTGGCGTTATAAAGACGGAACTAGTCTTGAAGGAGACTTGGTGCTAACAGATGGAAAACAAGTCAATGCGGATGCTGCTCAAACGCCTATAAGCGATGAACTCTATTATATTGTTCCAGATAAGTGTACAGAGTGTGTTGGTTTCCATGAGGAACCACAGTGTGCGGCTGTATGTCCTGTGGACTGTTGTGTTCCTGATGAAAATAATGTAGAAAGTGAAGAAGTATTGTTGGGAAAACAACGCTTTATGCACCCTGAATAATTAGTATGTGATAATAAAAAAAGCCACGCAATTTGCGTGGCTTTTTATTTGTATTAATCTAAAGTAGATTAGAATCTGTAATTTAGTGATAAATTAAACATTCTTCCTAATTGACTAAAGTGGTAACCATCGTAGGTCATTTGAGAGTAACGTTGGTTAAAACTAATTAAGTTTGATTGCTCTTGGATAGCAGTAATCCCGTAAGAGTTTAATGATGTATCATCAATCATAGCTTGTCCAGCAGCGTTTTCTGCTTTGAACTCCCATTCAGGTAATACATTTAGCAAGTTGTTAATATTTAAAGCGATTGTAAATTTGTCAGTCGCATTATAGTTGATTGCAAAATCAGTAACAACTTTAGGCATAAACTCAGTTCTTAAATCAGAACTCATCCCTTGTTGTTTGAAAGTTGTTTTACCAAAATAGGTATTGTTAAGGTTTAATCCCCATTTTCCAACTTCATAATTTGCACCCAAGATCCACTTTGTTTCTGGTCTTGAGGTAAAGAATAAAGCTTCTTGAGTTGCATTCACAACAGACTGACCTGCATTAGCTACTAGATCAATATCTTTAACATCTCCATCTCTTTCGTTTGAAATGGTATAGTTTCCAGATAAATTTAAATCTAAAGTACCTTCTCCAAGACTAATATCTTTTTTACTGATTACAACGTCCAAACCTGAAGTTCTTGTGTCTAATGCATTAGAAAAGTAACTCACATCACTTAAGTTGTTATTGCTAAGTAAGATGTCTAATGGATTTGTAGCGTCTCCTGTCGCTCCAATTTCAGAACCTAATACAATACGGTCTTGTACTGCAATGTTGTAGTAATCTATAGTAAAGCTTAAAGTGTTAGATAATTTACCACCTAAACCAATTGTAAAGTTATTAGAAGTTTCAGCATCTAAATCTTCAATACCTAAAAGCTTAGCTTGTGTAGAAACATTGTTAATTAACCCACCAACTTGAATTCCTTGACCTGGTACAAAGCTGTATTGTGCTTTTTGTGTATAAATCTGGTGTAAGGTTGGGGCTCTAAACCCTGTAGAAATAGAAGCTCTAGCCGTTAACTTGTCGCTTAATTTTAAACGAGAACTTAGTTTATAGACAAAAGCATCACCAAAATCTGAATAGTTTTCAGCTCTAATTGTACCGCTCAATAAGAAAGCGTCAGAAACATCATAATCTAAGGAAAAGTATCCTCCAAAGTTGTAACGGTTGAATATTCCAGAGTTTTCTGGGCTATTTCCTGAAAATGAATCGGCACCACCACCATCATAAGATGCTAGCTCTCCTTCAATCACTTCAAAAGTTTCGTTTCTAAACTCAGCACCCATACCAATACTTACTTTGTCAGAAAGTACTCTGTTGATATCAATGTTACCTACATTGTGAGAAAAACGCGTTCCACCCGGATCAAATGATTGTTGACTGTTCGCTTGGTATAAAGGTGTTGCTTCAAAAGTGTCAGTTGTTGGATTATAAGAAACTCCGTAAACCTCATTTCTGTTATGTGAGTCGTTTACTGTATAAGTTTGTGTGTTTCCACCTGTAGTGAAACTTAAATCTACATTCCAATCGTTTACAGTGGTTTTAAGACCAACTGTGGCATTGTAGTCATTTAGCAAACCTTCAAATGTTGGCACATACCCATCGTATCCACCAGGGTTATTAGGGTTTTCACCAGGGAAGAAATCCGCTAAATATGGAAAAGCATCAGTTGTTCTCCAATAAGGCGTTCTGTAATTGGCAAAAGAGTTTACTTGCTTGTATACATAGGCTGCATTGAAATACAGTTCTGTGTTGTCTGAAACATCATAACCACCATTAATTAAAAACTTCGACGCCGCAGTTTCAGGTGAACCATTAATGTTTCCTGCATCTGGTTTACGAGATAAAAACTCTTCAACATCTGCAATATCAGCACCAAAATCGTTTGCTTCGCCAGCAGCGTTTACAGTTCCTGGTCGGTTGGCTAAACTGGTTTTAGACATGTCTATTGTGTAGTTAATAAACCCGTTGTCGTCACCGATAGTTGTTCCGTTATTAACACTCACTCCTAACATTTCTCCATCGCCTTCAGATGTGATTCCAGTTCTAAGTGTCACTGAACCATCAGTTACGTTGTCTTTTAAGATAATATTCATTACACCAGCAATTGCATCCGATCCGTATTGTGCAGAAGCACCGTCACGAAGGATTTCTACTCGTTTAATCGCATCTGTTGGAATTGCAGAAATATCAGCACCTGTTTCACCACGACCTGGAGAGGTTTGTGTGTATAACAATGCACTTAAATTTTTACGTTTTCCGTTAATAAGGATCAACGTTCTACTAGGCCCCATGTTTCTAATTTCATAAGGATCTAATAAAGAAGTCGCATCATTTACAGGCGTTTGAACCGTGTTAAACGAAGGAATCTTGTACTGTAATGCCTTGTCAAAAGTAGCTTGTCCTGTACTAGAAAGCTCTTTTGCTTGCAAAACATCCACTGGAAGTGGAGAATCTGAATTACTCCTTGGGGCTGTACGCGATCCAACAAGAATAACTTCATCCAAAGAAGATCCATCTTGTAAGGTCACATTCACAACCGATTGATTTGCTACGGCAACTTCTTGAGTTTCGTAACCTACATAACTGAACACAAGTGTAGCGTTTGAAGCAGAATTGATTTCATAGTTTCCATCAAAATCTGAGATTGCTCCGTTACTTGTGCCTTTTTCGACGACATTTACTCCTGCAATAGGCATGCCATCTGCTCCTGAAACCTTTCCGGTTACCTGAGATGTTGCAAAATTAATACTAACAATAGCCAGTACCACTAGGTAAATTTTTTTCATTTTGTTTGTTTGTTTGTTTTGATTAATGATTAATTAAGCAAATATATTCAATTTTATTGAAGAATCATTAAATAAAAGATATAATTACAATTAATTTTATAAATAAAATGCTTAAATATTGTAAAATACTAATCAACAGCATACTAGATCTTTTCATTAGATAATCTGCCCAAAGACTTATTAATTATGTTGAATTAAATAATTACATTTGCATTCAAATTTTTTAAAAAATGAAAGCAGGTATTGTTGGATTACCAAACGTAGGAAAATCAACTCTTTTTAATTGTTTATCAAATGCTAAAGCTCAAAGTGCAAATTTTCCATTTTGTACCATAGAGCCAAACATTGGAGTAGTTAATGTTCCAGATCCACGTTTGTCAAAACTGGAAGAATTGGTTAGTCCAGAAAAAGTAATTCCTGCAACGGTAGAAATTGTGGATATCGCAGGTCTTGTAAAAGGTGCTAGTAAAGGAGAGGGATTAGGAAATCAATTCCTTGGTAATATTCGCGAAACAGATGCCATTCTTCATGTACTGCGTTGTTTTGATGATACAAATATTATTCATGTTGACGGCACAGTTGATCCAATTAGAGACAAAGAAACCATTGATATGGAGCTTCAATTGAAAGATTTGGAGACTGCCGAAAAAAAACTTGAAAAAGTAAAACGTGCTTCTCGCACTGGTAATAAAGAGGCTCAAAAAGAAGAAGTAGTTTTACTCAAAATTAAAGACAATTTAGAAGCTGGAGTTTCGGTTCGAGCAGTTGAATTTTCTGAAGACGATTATTTAGACTATGTAAAACCCCTTCAGTTTATTACCGCCAAACCAGTAATGTATGTCTGTAATGTTGATGAAGCATCAGCAGTTTCGGGGAATGCTTACGTTGATTTAGTCAAAGCAAACGTTGCCAATGAAAATGCCGAAGTATTGGTGCTTGCCGTTGGAACAGAGGCAGATATTAATGAATTGGATGACTATGAAGAACGTCAGCTATTTCTTCAAGATATCGGACTTGAAGAGCCAGGTTCAGCAAAATTAATTCGTTCGTCATATAAGTTATTGACTTTGCAAACGTATTTCACAGCAGGTGTCAAAGAGGTTCGAGCATGGACTATCAATATAGGGAGTTCTGCCCCACAAGCTGCAGGAGTGATTCACACCGATTTTGAAAAAGGGTTTATTCGTGCAGAAGTGATTGCGTATGAAGATTTTGAAAATTACGGATCAGAAGCAAAAGTGAAAGAAGCAGGAAAAATGCGAGTTGAAGGTAAAAACTATACAGTAAAAGACGGCGATGTGATGCATTTCTTGTTTAATGTATAAAAAAATAAATCACTAATAAATTGAAAGCCAATGTTCTCAACAGCAGTGGTTTTTTTGTTAATTAATTTGTGTTTTAAAGGTTTTATTTTTTGTACTGATGTACTATATTAGCGACTTGTCAGGAATTACCTTATGACCCAAAAATCAAACTACACAGAAGATAATATTAGATCCATTGATTGGAAGGAGCATATCCGTATGCGTCCTGGAATGTACATAGGGAAACTTGGAGATGGCTCTTCAGCCGATGATGGTATTTATATTTTATTAAAAGAGGTTTTAGACAACTCTATTGATGAGTTTGTCATGGGAGCAGGTAAATCTATTGAGATTTCTATTCAAGGCAATAAAGTCATTGTTCGTGATTTTGGTCGAGGCATTCCGCTTGGAAAAGTTGTTGATGTGGTTTCTAAAATGAATACCGGTGGGAAGTATGATTCTCGAGCGTTTAAAAAATCGGTTGGACTTAATGGAGTCGGAACAAAAGCCGTAAATGCATTATCCTCTTTTTTTAGGGTAGAATCCACCCGTGATGGAAAATCGGCTTCTGCTGAATTTTCATTAGGGGTTTTAGACACTCAAGACTTATTAGAAGATACTTCACGACGTAAGGGAACAAAAATATCTTTTGTGCCTGATGAAATGATATTCAAAAACTACAAGTATCGCCATGAATATGTGGCACGTATGCTTAAAAATTACGTGTATCTAAACCCAGGGTTAACCATAATGTTTAATGGCGAAAAATTTTTCAGTGAAAATGGATTAAAAGATTTGTTAGAAGACAATACCAACTCTGCGGATATGACCTATCCAATTATCCATCTTAAGTCGCAAGATATTGAAGTTGCTATTACTCATAGCAAAACACAATACAGTGAAGAATATCACTCCTTTGTTAATGGTCAAAACACCACACAGGGAGGAACACATTTAGCAGCTTTTAGAGAAGCATTTGTAAGAACCATTCGAGAATTTTATGGTAAAACGTATGATGCTTCTGATATTCGAAAATCTATTATATCAGCCATTGCTATTAAAGTTATGGAACCTGTTTTTGAAAGCCAAACAAAAACTAAATTAGGATCGACGGATATGGGAGGTGGTTTACCCACAGTTCGAACCTTTATTAACGATTTTTTAAAAACACAGTTAGATAATTTTTTACATAAAAATCCGGAAACAGCCGAAGCCATTCAACGTAAAATTTTACAGGCGGAACGCGAAAGAAAAGAATTATCAGGCATTCGAAAAATCGCTAGAGATCGTGCTAAGAAATCAAGTCTTCACAATAAGAAATTAAGAGATTGTCGTGTTCATTTTGGGGATATCAAAAATGGACGCAATTTAGAATCTACTTTGTTTATAACCGAGGGGGATTCAGCATCTGGTAGTATTACCAAATCCCGTGATGTAAACACTCAAGCCGTTTTTAGTCTAAAAGGTAAGCCACTGAACTGTTATGGTCTTACCAAAAAAATTGTTTACGAAAACGAAGAATTTAATCTGTTACAAGCCGCATTAAATATTGAAGATTCAATTGAAGACCTGCGTTATAACAATATAGTTATCGCAACGGATGCCGATGTTGATGGGATGCACATTCGTTTATTATTGATTACATTTTTTCTTCAATTTTTCCCTGAAATTATCAAAGAAGGTCATCTCTATATTTTACAAACTCCGCTGTTTAGAGTGCGTAATAAAAAAGAAACCATTTATTGTTATTCAGAACAAGAACGATTAGATGCGATTTCAAAATTAAAACCAAAACCAGAAATCACGCGATTTAAAGGTTTAGGAGAGATTTCACCAAATGAATTTAAATATTTTATAGGAGATGATATCCGTTTGGATCCTGTGATGTTAGATTCCGGCACTACAATTGAAACATTGCTTCAATTTTATATGGGCAAGAATACGCCTGATCGTCAAAAATTTATTATTGAAAATCTAAAAGTTGAACTTGATATTATCGAAGAAGAGGTATGATAGAAGAAAATGACGATATCCAAAGCAATAATTCTGATAATCAAGAAACTATTACCAGAGTTACGGGGATGTTTAAAGATTGGTTTTTAGATTACGCTTCCTATGTTATTTTGGAGCGTGCTGTTCCAGCTATCGAAGATGGATTTAAACCTGTTCAGCGTCGTATTTTACATTCGATGAAAGACTTGGATGATGGGCGCTATAATAAAGTCGCAAACATTGTTGGACATACCATGCAATACCACCCGCATGGAGATGCAAGTATTGCCGATGCGATGGTTCAAATTGGTCAAAAAGATTTGCTCATTGATACTCAAGGAAACTGGGGAAATGTACTTACAGGAGATCGCGCAGCAGCTTCAAGATATATTGAAGCACGCCTCTCTAAATTTGCTTTAGACGTTGTTTTTAATCCTAAAATTACAGAATGGCAAGCCTCTTATGATGGGCGTCGTAAAGAACCCATCAATCTCCCTGTGATGTTTCCGTTATTATTAGCTCAAGGAGCAGAGGGAATTGCTGTTGGCTTATCCACAAAAGTATTACCTCATAATTTTATTGAACTTATTGAAGGCTCTATAAAACACCTTCAAGGTAAGCGATTTACCATTCTCCCTGATTTTGCAACAGGTGGAGTAGCAGATTTTAGTAATTATAATGATGGACTTCGAGGTGGAAAAGTGCGTTGTAGAGCAAAAATATCACAACTCAATAAAAACACTCTAGTCATTTCCGAGGTGCCTTATGGGACTACAACCTCATCATTGATTGATTCCGTTCTTAAAGCAAATGATAAAGGTAAAATTAGAATCAAGAAAATTGAGGATAATACAGCCGCTGAAGTTGAAATTTTAGTGCATTTACCAACCGGAATTTCACCTGATAAAACGATTGATGCATTATTTGCGTTTACGTCTTGCGAAACGTCTATTTCTCCTTTAGGATGTGTAATTGAAGATAACAAACCCTTGTTTATTGGGGTAACCGAAATGTTAAAGCGTTCTACGGATCATACGGTAGAATTATTAAAACAAGAATTAGAAATTAAATTAGGAGAGTTTGAAGAACAATGGCATTTTGCTTCTTTGGAACGCATCTTTATTGAAAATAGAATTTATCGCGATATTGAGGAAGAAGAAACGTGGTCAGGAGTAATTAGTGCAATAGATAAGGGACTTCAGCCCCACATCAAGCATTTAAAGCGTATAATTACAGAAGATGATATCACGCGATTAACAGAAATCCGAATTAAAAGAATTTCTAAGTTTGATATTGATAAAGCACAACAAAAAATTGATGCTTTAGAAGATCAAATTGCTGAAACAAAAGGTTATTTAGCAAATTTAATTACCTATGCGATTGATTATTTCAAACGCTTAAAATCAGATTACGGAACTGGAAAAGAACGTAAAACTGAAATAAAAACTTTTGGGGACGTTGATGCAACAAAAGTCATCATTCGAAATACAAAACTATTTGTCAATAGAGAAGAAGGATTTGTTGGTACAGGTTTAAAACGTGACGAGTATGTTTGTGATTGTAGTGATATTGATGATATCATTGTGTTTACCAAAGAAGGTAAATTGATGGTTACAAAAGTAGGCAGCAAAACCTTTATTGGAAAAGGGATTATTCATGTTGCTGTTTTTAAGAAAAAAGACAAACGCACCATCTACAATATGATTTATAAGGACGGTAAAGGAGGGGCATCCTACATAAAACGTTTTGCGGTAACAGGAGTAACTCGAGATCGAGAATACGACTTAACTAATGGAAAGCCGAATTCCAACGTCTTGTATTTTTCTGCCAATCCAAATGGAGAAGGTGAAGTTGTAACCGTTTTATTACGTCAAGTCGGAAGTATTAAAAAATTAAAATGGGATATTGATTTTGCTGACATCATTATAAAAGGACGGGTTTCTAAAGGGAATTTAGTAACTAAACATGCGATTAAACGCATAGAACTTAAAGAAAAAGGGGTTAGTACATTGAAACCTAGAAAAATTTGGTTCGATGATACCATTCAACGTTTAAACGTTGATGGACGTGGTGAATTAGTAGGGGAGTTTAGGGGAGAAGATCGTATTTTAGTCATTACACAGTCTGGCATAGCTAAGACTATTGTTCCCGAAATCACAACTCATTTTGACGAGGATATGATCGTTTTAGAAAAATGGATTCCAAACAAGCCGATATCGGCTATTTACTTCGATGGTCAAAAGGAAAAATATTATGTAAAGCGGTTTTTAATAGAAAATGAAAACAGAGAAGATAAATTTATATCGGACCATCCTTCAAGTGTACTTGAACTCGTTTCTACAGATTGGCGTCCAGTTGCAAAAATAGCATTTGCTAAAGAAAGAGGTAAAGATCGTCGTGAAGATCAATTAATAAATCTAGAGCAGTTTATTAATATTAAAGGAGTTTCAGCTTTAGGGAATCAATTAACAAAGTTTAAAGTCAATCAAATCGACTTAGCAGAGTCATTGCCTTATACACCACCCGAAAAGACTCCTGCTGATGAAATAGAAGTGGTTGAAGAAGAAATTGTAGAAAACTCAATTGAGATTACAGAGAAGGAGCTCAAATCAATACCAGAAAACCCTCCAAAAGATAAAGGCTCAGAATCAGAACCTCTTAATGATGAAGGTCAAATAACCTTATTTTAGGTTAACTCGTTTTGCTTCTCCTTTCTGTTTGTTGATGTCACCAACATATCCATATTCAAACTTATAAGTGTTTTTTGTAGTGGTTAGGATCTTAAGATGAATATCTTTTTGTTCAGCACGATTTTTTGGGTTAATTGTTTTAAAAACCATCTCACAATCATTGAGCCAACGCACTTTTGTTGAATCAATTACTCCATTAAAATTTTCCACTTGAAGATCAAGGGTTCTATAAAATGTAGATTTATAGTCTTTACCCTCTATCGTTATTATACTTTCAAAAGTTCCTGTTTTAAAGGAATTGCAATTGCGTTTGACTTCGTAACAACTAAAACATAAAGCAATAGTGAAAAGAAATAAATAGTTCATTTTTTTAAAATTAATGGACTTATGTATATTACTCATTTAAATAAAATTTGTCTTGACTTCGTGGTAATAATTTGTTCCACAAACATACAAAAGGGATTTTGTAATATAAATTATTTTACAGTTTTCATCGAGTAATTTTTAAAACGTCCATCCTTATAAAAAATTACAATGCGATCAATTGAATCATCTTCTGTGGAACTCACTTCAGTTGGATTTGAGGTGATTGGTTTGAGTTCAGTTTTTGGGAGTGGGGTAGTACTTTTAGGAAATTCACCAGTTCCATTTAAAAACCATGTAAGATCAACTTCTGGAAAAGCGCTAAGGACTTTCGAGATGAATTCTAAGCTTGGTTTATTACGCCCACTTAAGATATGTGAAATACTAGAGCGTTGTATTTTAATAATATTAGCAAAGCCAGAAGCCGTTAAACCGTAATAGTCAAGGATGTTTTTAAGTCGTGTGTTAAATTCGGTAGTATTAATCATAGTTTACATTTGTAGCATTAAAGGGTGTTTACAAATGTAACACATTACTGTAAAATATACAAAAATTAGATGATATTGATTAAAAATCATATAAACAATAACTTTAAATATTTTACTTAAAGTATTGATATAAAAAGGTTTAATAAAAAATAGTAATTTCTAATTTTTAATTTCATTAAACTCTTTGATTTAGAGTTCAAAACTGTATACATTTGTAAATTAATTATCATATTTAATTGTTTACAAATGTAAATAGTATAATGTTTACATTTGTAATCTTATAAGTAATGTATGTTCGACGCCTCTTCCTTTTTATCAAAATATAATGCTTTAAAAGCAACAGCTTTAGAGAGTCGTTATATCACAAATGCACACATTGAACCCTTACTCACTTCGTTAACAAAACAGTTTAGTCAAATCATTTTAGGAACTTCAGAGGGAGGACTGCCAATTCATGCAATTCAGATTGGTACTGGATCAAAACGAATTTTGATATGGTCGCAAATGCACGGTAATGAAAGCACGACAACAAAAGCAATTTTTGATTTGTTTAATTATTTTGACTCATCGGACTCCAAAGAACTTCTTGAGGCTTGTACGCTTTTTATAATTCCTATTCTTAATCCAGATGGCGCAAAAGCCTTCACACGTTTAAACAAAAATCAAATCGATTTAAATAGAGATGCAAAGAACTTAACGCAATCTGAAAGTAAACTTTTGAGATCAACTTTTGAATCCTTCAAACCACATTTTTGTTTCAATATGCATGGTCAACGAACAATTTTCAGCGCAGGAAACACACCCAATTCAGCAGCTCTTAGTTTCTTGTCACCTTCTGAAAATGATCAAAGGTCAATAACAATTACACGTCAAAAATCAATGGAAATAATACAAGTAATGAATAAGACATTACAACCCTATCTACCAAATCAAATTGGACGGTACGACGATGGATTTAATGATAACTGTGTAGGAGATTATTTTCAGAGTAATGGAACACCTACTATTTTGTTTGAAGCAGGTCATTTCCCTAAAGACTACAAAAGGGAAGTAACTCGAAAATATATGGTTCTAGCTCTTATTTCTGCAATTGATTACATTGCTAACTCTACCATTTCGGGTGCTGGTTACAAGCCTTATTTTGATATCCCTGAAAATGATAAGCAATTTTATGATATAATTGTCCGAAATGCACTCATTGACTCCTCAAAACCAACTTGCTTTGATGACATCGCAATACAATATACTGAAGTATTAATGTCTGGTGAAGTTATATTCAAACCTGAAATTGTTTATATGGGAGATCTAAACAATAAACATGGACACAAAGAAATAGATGCGGATTTTAAAACAGTATCTCACCCTGATTTTGAAACACTTTCTTTAGGAAACGAAATCGATTTCATAATGATTGAAAATGTTAAAACAGCTTTTTTATTAACAATAATTTAATATAAATCGCAGTTTTATTATAAATAATTCAGTAAATTT
>Ga0233399_1000549_pt1 | contig 14031 bp, 31 predicted proteins | sample 43DmetaG_FD_182698 | JGI IMG/M metagenome (GOLD analysis project Ga0233399, IMG submission 182698) | Seawater microbial communities from Monterey Bay, California, United States - 43D | ecosystem: Environmental > Aquatic > Marine > Coastal | place: USA: California | collected 2016-11-08 | reverse complement strand
CCCCACCGAAAAAAAAAATTTTTTTTTATGTTGACATAACGCAAAAAGGGGGGGTGAACCTAATCACCCCCCGTTTGACTTTGCCTTATCTTATCTCGTTATCAATCTCAACGAATCTTTCCCATTTACTTTCCTTAATTTGCTGAGCGTTATCATCTAGTTTTAATCCAACAAACATTGCCAGTCCAAGCAATATACCTAAGAAGGTAAGAGTTATAAAATCCCAAATTTTCATTTGATCATCTCCTTTCCTTTTTGCTTAAGGCTTACAAGACCACTTTCTTTTACCGTTATGCAAAGTGGCTTTTGGCTTGGCTTGTTTTTTGGCAACATTTGCTTAGCAACATTTGCCGCAACTTTTACACCGTCAATAAAGTAAACAACTTTCATTGACTGCCCGATATACAAGCGAAGGTAACGATTGCCTTTATGAGTGATCAAGTAAGGGTAAGCTTCCCATTCTCCCCAAGGCAGTGATCCAACTTCTTTTCCGCTTTCCTTAACTTCTTTTTGATTGCGGTATTCAATGCCAGTGCGGACAGTGCAAAGCACAACTTTTGTAATGTCATGCTGTGCATAGGCTTTAAGTGGCTTCTTTTTTGATATGATTCGAGCAATGGCAAAAGAGCCTTTGCGAAGTGATTGTAATGCATTTAGTTTATTCATTTATATGATATGGTTTTTTATAGCTTCATTGCTATGATATAAAGAATGCAGTTTAAAATGATTGAGTCAAGCGCATAGCGAAAAAAGATAAAAATAATTTACTAGGGTAAATCACCTAGTTAAAATAAGGCGTTCACCTAAACAAGAAAATGACTAGTAATAGTAAGGCAATTATGATCATTAATATATATTTGAATGATATTTGGATATTTGGCAAGAAAAGGGGGAGCCGACCATTTGCCGACTCCCCCAGAACATGACTAGTGTTTAAGTCGGACGATCCCTTCGATCAAGTCTTGCAATTCTGATCCCTTGATCGTGCAATCGACGTCTTCACCTGCACCGTTAGTTCCAATGATCAAGATCTTTCCCATCAAAGGTTCTGGGTAAATTTCATCATTGAACATTGTACCGTATTCAGTGCCATTGATGAGACCCTCGTCATCGACATAGGCGACGTGCTTGCCATCTGGGAAGTTAATGCAAGAGAAACAGCGGCATCCAATCTTGCGCTGGATGTCCTCGAAGTCGCCAACTTCTGTTGGCATGATTGAGGATGTTTGTGGGTCTAGTAGTATTGCTTTGGTCATGTTTTTTATATGGTTTAATATAGCTTAATTGCTATGATCTAAATACTGGCATTTATAATAGACATGTCAAGCTAACAGCGAAAAAAGATAAAAATAATTTACTAGGGTAAATCACCTAGTATAGTAGTGAACATGTGATCACCTACATATGATACCAACTCATATATATGATGTAGTTCAATAATATATATTTGCATCTTATTTAAACGATCTAATGTATTTGGGCGAAAAAAGAGGTCCCGACTGAATTGTAAGGACCTCGTAAACTATGACTTAAAAGTTGTCAGGACCGTAGTAATTGATACCATCGTATAATTTCATAGGCGCGTCTAAATCTAGCCACTCCTGACTTGTAAGACCACAGAAGCTTGCAACGTCTTTGACATTTATAAAGTCAAATTCTTTTTCAATGGCAACATCGAGAGGTAGTTCTAGACATTCGAAAAATGTATAATCAAAACTTCCGTCTGAATTTTCCTTAATTGAATCGGACTGTCCGATGTAAAAACGATATATGTCTTTTCGTGGCAAAACATGGTAAGCAAATCCATACTCTTTCAGAGTAACCTCTTTTGAAACGTCAACACCTTGCAAGTCTTTGGATGAGATAGTGTGAAACAACATGATAGAAAAACGATTGAGGAAATCGCGACCTTTGAGTTGAAAATAGCAGATGTGCTATGCTGATAAATGAATCAGAGTAAGTGGCATAGGTCAATAGCTTAAATGCATCTTTTTTTATCTAATTACATATCATCATATCATGATATCTTGATACGTTTTTCTGAAAAGGTGCTGCCTAAATCGTCCTGGTATAAAATGGGACATTTCCGGCCTATTCTTATATTTGCAAATATTTGTCCCTAATCTAAGGATAGTTATTTCGATTATATTTGACCGAATTTATTGCTAGTTTTATTTAAGATTATTTAGCTATATTGAGACAAAAAAAGGGACTCCCGAAAGAGTCCCTTTGAATTTATGCTACTAGCTCGGCCAACTTATCAGAGTCAATTGATAAGACACCTTTAGCGCGATTCTCATCACTTGAAACACCATTTGTGTTTCTATAGGTCTTATAGTGATTCTCATACTCAGTGACCGCATTGAACAAGTCCCATGAGTTTTCACCGCGATTGCCTTTACCACTGATAAACAATTCTCTAATTTCCTCTCGAATATTCTCTGAACGTTTGCTTTCACCCTTAACAATTCGGTTCAAGCGTTCATCCACTTCGGGAGCAGTCAAACGAATTGACTTAAGTGATTCGGCCATTGTCACATAGTGATGCTTCATGCCTTCAAAGCCTTCCAAAGCAAACTGAATACGTTCAGTTGAAAGGCCTTGCCAGTTGGCCGTGAAACGCGTCACTGCAGTCCCTTGAGACTTCCATCCCATCATGCCATTGCTACAAATCTGAACTAGCATTTGAAGGCCGAATTTATCGGAGCATGATGAATTGAGTGAACCGAATCGACTAATTCTCATTTCAGTCGATCGACCGCCAAGGTCAACCGTGCCGAATGGCATTGAAATGTTGTACAAAGTCCCTTCCGCTCCATGACTTGACCGCATGAGACTGACCGTAGGGTCAAACTCAGTTTGCATGCCATTGGAAAGCTTGATGAAAGGGTCAAGCAGGTCAGTGAATGTTGGAACAGCACGGTCAGTGCCGACCGTAGCCGAATACTCTCCATTGATTCTAACTTCCTTGAACTCTACGTTCAAAGCGTGTTCAGTGATGTTGAGTGCGAGTGCTTCTTCTGCATTTACTTTTTTCATGATATAATATAATTAATGATTTATGGTTTTTAGTTTTCGGGATTTCCAGTAATGAATTCTAGTTTTTAAAAAGCAGTTTCGGGCGATTGCTAGAATCCCGCTCCCGACTTACTTTTTAAACGTTCACACTGCTCACCCATCAAAGGCCGATCAAAGCCAAAGTGGAAAAGTAGGAAAATTTCAAGGAACAGACTATAAACAAAGGCATTTAAAATGTTATGTCAACACCTTAAATTATTCTTTTTAAAAATAACTCACCTGGTCGCCGTTCATGCTAGAATGATTCTAAATAAGTTTTACTAATAGTAGAGTATGGGATTGTGCTGTTAGTGTGCATTGATACCCTTATATTATTTGGTTTATTACGGGCTATTATTTGGCTCAGATTATTTGGTTTATTTCGGGCTATTATAGTTATTTAGATTGATCTAGTTATTTGGGCATAAAAAAGCCCTCTCTATTTGAGAGGGCTTGAGAGGGCTTAGGATCGCTTACGCTACCAAGCTTGCTAACTTATCCGTATCGAGGGCTAAAACGCCTTTAGCGCGATTCTCAGCGCTGGAAACACCGTTTGTGTTACGATACACCTTGTGATGATTCTCATACTCGGTAACAGCGTTGAACAAATCCCATGAGCTTTGCCCACGATTGCCCTTGCCCGAAACAAAAAGCTCGCGAATTTCCTCACGAATGTTTTCGGCACGTTTTGACTCGCCCTTAACAATACGATTTAAGCGATCAGTGACGCCCTCGCTAGTCAAACGAATCGCTTTGAGATCATTAGCCAGTTCAACATAGTGAGCTTGCATAGAGTCAAACGATCCAAGCGCAAGATCGATACGCCCTTGTGAGATGCCCTGCCAGTTAGCTGTAAAGCGTGTTACGGCATTGCCCTCAGACTTCCAGCCCATCATGCCGTTAGAGCAAACTTGAACTAGCATTTGCAAACCAAAGCGATCAGAACAAGATGAGTTAAGCGATCCGTGACGCACGATGCGACATTCCGTTTCGCGCTCGCCCAAATCGATTGTTTTGTATGGCATAGAGATGGAATAAATAGTTCCGTCTGTGCCGTGAGATGAGCGCATAAGCTTAATGCTAGGGTTAAACTCGCATTGCATTGCATTCGAGAGATCCACAAACGGGGCTAGCAGTTTGTCGAATGTCGGAATCGAGCGATCATTGCCTACTGTCGCGCTATACTCGCCATTTATACGAACCTCTTTAAACTCTACGTTAAGTGGAGTTTCGGTAATGTCGAGGGCGAGGGCTTCATTTGCATTTACGTTTTTCATGATATGATATGTTTATATGATTTAATCTAAGGTAACTATACGATAGTTACGATGCCTAATAGATAGTATAGTTTACCCCGTGTCAAATCATTTCGTTTAAAATATATAAAATAATTTAAGCCACCTGATCGCCATTTACTTTAGAATTATTCTAAATAAGATAATCTAATAGCACGGAAACCTCCCTTGTGTCCGTGTCATGCATATATATTATTTGGTTTATTTTGGAGTATTTGGGTTATTTGAATCTATTTGTTTTATTTCAGACTATTTGGAGTATTTGGGCAGAAAAAAACCGCCACCCTTTCGAGTGACGGCTTAAACCATATCATTCAACTAAGAAGTTTTAACTCCGTAAAAATCTGCCCAAAAATTACCATCGTTATAAAATTCGCGAGCAGCTTGGTGTTCCTGCTCATACTCTTCTTTTTCTTCCCAAGCTTTCTGAGCTTCTTCTACTGAAGAGAATTCTTTAGCTATCTCTTCATCAGTATAACTCTCTACTACCCAATGACCTCCCTGATCATACTGTTTAAGTGCAAGCTCTTTGATTTGTTTTACTATATCTTGTTTCATGTGTTTTTTGGTTATGTGGTTAATAAATTACTACTGAGCAAGTAGTTTCTTATAGCCGCAAAACATTGTCAACACTTTCTTTTGAAATAATTTGCCACCTCATCTAAAGATAAAATGGTTCGTTCTCCATTTTCTGTAACAATAAATTGATTGAGTAGAACGTTTATAGTTATTTGCATCTATTTGTTTTATTTAGTAGTATTTGTATTATAACCTTGTTGTTGCCAAGACTTCTCTTGCAAATCAATTCGTTTAAGCTCTCTGTCTTCTGCTATTTGAAAGACTGCTATTGCTAATAAACTAAATAGTATAGTTGTGATTATTAATTTCATTCTATTTCGATATTACTAAGATGATCTTTATGAACCCAAACTTCGTTTGCGTCTTTATCGCGAACAAGACATAAATTATCTTCTTCTTTAATGATTTGAACCCAAATAGCTTGGTTTAAAGTTGCTGACTTCATTTTTTTTGACTTAGGTTGCGCCCCTTTCGGGGCATTGTGATTAGTTTTGTTTAACAAAAATCATTGTGTAGCGATCTGAAAAGCGACCAGCCTTGACATTGTTTACGTGCTTAAAGCCTTGTGCAATTAAATCCTTTTGTTGACGTAAGACTTCGTCGGTTAGAATTGAGGATACTTTGATTTCTTTTATGGTTTTCATGGTTTAAAGAATGATTATCGTTTTTTGATTGTCAACAGCCTTTTGAAGTTTTTTTCCATAATGGCAACTTTTTTGTCGCCATACAATAAACCAAACTTTTTGGCTGAAACCCCAAGCTTGCGATTGTGGTTATAATTCATCTGAGTTAAGAAGTCAACTGCTTCTGGTATTAGGTCTGTGGCTTTTTTCATGCCTATACAGTGCAACGCACGAATAGACGTGTCAACACAAAATTAAGACTTTTTTCGCCTGCTCAAAAGAAATACAACCTTTTAACTCTTCTCTTAATAAATAATCTGAACTATTCAAAAGATCTTTCCATTTTTGTTCGCTACAAATATTACTTATATTTGCGAGCCAATCTCTTATTTCCTGGATAGAATATTTATATTCCATTCTATTTAAGGTATGTATGGCGCTCTGACTTGACTAATCCAAGTATTTAGATTTGACCTTGACACTTCTAAATCATCTAGTTTAAAGCAAAAGCTATTACTTATATCAGATCTATTTGAGTGACCAAAATCTAGGTCAACTCTATTACTGCTAATATTATAGTTTAACAGTTGCCATCCAAAATCAATTTTCTTTAGAATTAAATCTAAAACTAATTCTTTTATGTCTTGTGGTAGTTTATTATGTGTTTTCATAGTAATAAAAGTTATATAGGAAAAGGGAAGCAGTGCAATCTAAAATCACCGCTTCCCATAACCATAACCATTAACCAAAAACCCTTTCATTTAAATCTGTTGTAAAAGCATCTTGCTCTCTCTCGAAGGCTAAATCTTTTGGGGCGTTTTCTGTCGCGATGCTTGGGGCATTATCATCGATGCTTTTCATTGCATGGCGGTATGTCACTTTAAGATCTTTACCTGCAAGCTTTTTGATCAGTGCAAGTCGAGCATCTTTTTTAATTTGATTTACTTGGTCGATTAATTTCATATGGTTTTTTGGTTTTATAAGATCAGAATTAATCTTATGCTTAAAAGACTAAGTTAGATTTTTATCAATGTCAATATCTTTTAGAAGTTTTTTAAAAAAAATGGAGGTGGGTGGAGTTGAACCACCGTCTTCAAATTAAATAATTTAAATCGAAACCCTTACACCCCCGTTAATTTAGTTTATTATTACTAGTAGTACTAGAATTAGTATAAATATCATATTTGAGTTTATTTGTACTAGCCTTAGCCTATTACGAAACCAGTTTCATCTTTTTTTGCCATACCTTTTTGTGCTAGTCCAACAACGACATTGGAATCATCTAAAAATCGCAAGTCGCTCTTATCACCGTCAATTACTTTCTTACCTTGCCAAGTCTTAGGCAGCTCATTACGGAAAACGCAAGCGACGTTTCCGCCAAGCTCTAAAATAAGTTTTACCAAGTTTTCGTTTGACTCGCTACGCGAGAAGGTCAAGTGGTAGTTGCTAGGCATTTCACCTTTAGCGAATGACATTGCACGTTTGAAGTGCTTTGTATAATCGTAAAAAGTGATTTGCGGGAAAGTCTCAAAAACTGTCTTGCCTTCATGCTTAATCTTTTCCCAAGGCAAATCCGATAAAACGTTTAAACGCAAGGCAAGCTTCAAACCTTTACGCTTTGCGCTTTTTTCGGCTTTTACAATTTCGTTAAATAACTGAGTCATAAAACCAGTCTTATCGGTAAAAAACTTTTTTGTGCGGGCGATTCGTGCATCCTTTACATTAGGCATTGCACCGCGACCAGCTGAAAATAAGCAAGCTTCACTGCATCCTTCACTTGCGCTTGTGCAGACATTGCCATAGCCGCCAAGGGTAAAAGGCGCAAGCTGAATGCCTAACGCATGATATGAATTATCTTTTTCGAGTTTTGTGTTTGTGGTTAGTAGTTTCATGGTTTTTATATTGTATGTTTTTTATGGTTTGTCAAGTGCTAAGGAAAAATAATTTCGCTTGCACCGTGATTAATTGCGGAAGTAATGTTTAAGCATGTTTGCGTGCTTGCGTCAATGTTAAATTGCACCCCAAGCTTAAGAAGGTTTTTTAAATCAGATAAATTAACAGTCTTCTTTCCTAGTAAAGCTTTTAAATTGTCTGCTTTATCACCCGAAATATATAAGTGATTGTTTCCATATGATTGTTTATGCGTTATAGTTATGTTTGTCATGGTCAATAACAATGCATAGAAAAACCTTATAGTCAATATTTTTTTTTAAAATTTTTTAAAAAAATTACCTTACAAATAGATTTAAATAAAGGCAAATGACAAAAGCCACTATACTCCACAATAATAATTCTTGACCTATCATAATATTTGACTTTATTTCGCGCTAAATTGCTCTATTTGCGAAAAAGCCGCCTCACCCTGACTAAGGGGCGAGACGGCACACACACGTTACACACGTAACAAATTAGAAAGTTTTAAACTGTCCTATTTCAGTTGAAATGATACTTAGGTTTTCTTGTCGATCAATATTAAAAATGTCATACTCTTCTTCATCGTAGTAAGCGTAAACTGTCTTAAATTCTGCAATCGCCATGCCAAAGCCAACAGGATTAGTAATATACTTATGACCTCTTGATTCAAGTTCGTCAAGAATAGTTTTAAAAATATTCATATTATACAGAGTAGCAAAGGTCTTTGAAGGTATCCCCTAATTCGTTTAGGTCTGCTTCACGATCATCGCTAAGTGCATTGAGTTTAGGGAACGAACTGCTACAAGGCAAGCTATTTAAATCATTTCTATAGGAGACTTCTAGTCGAGCGCTCTTATATAAAGCATTTCTGATTAACATTAGTTGCGAGTTGGTTAGGTCTAGTGTGATTTTCATAAGATTACTATAAGAGCTTTTTGCTGAGTGTCAAGAATTAATTTCAATCCCCGAAGTTTTTATTCTAGCAGTTCTGGATTTAAGAACTGCTTTGTTTGGTTGATCTCTGTAATAGAAATGAGATGATTTATAAGGATTATAGGTGACTTGCTTGGAGCTTGACTCATCAAACGAATCTGTTTCGTATCCTTCTACAATAGCATGAACGTTCTTGCGCCGATCTCTGATCACTCTTTGTCGCCCCGCTTCAGATACTTTGAAGGTCGCGTCTTTTAAGGAGATTGATTGAACGTGTCTGGTTACTCTCCAGCCCTTGTCTGTCATGGTCTGAACTGAGAGGCATTTTTTGGTTAGGTTGCGATATACTCTTACTTTCATGCTTTCTAGTATGTATGCGATGAACGGCAAGTCAATCTTTTTTTAAAAAAATTTTAAAAAAAATTAACAATATAAAGTATAGTAATATATCGCAGTCATCACTACCAGAGTCCATATAAATATATTTTCTTGACTAATCATAATATTTGACTTTATTTCGCGCTAAATTGCTCTATTTGGGTAATGTCGCCCCGCCCTAACCACAAGACGGGACGACGACTACACATAACGTCCCTTACAGGACTACACACAACAACAAGAAAATTAAAATATACATCATAAGTTATCCAGTAGATCTACCAGCTCGTCTTCGAAGTAGATAGACCATTTATAATAGCCCTTAGCAAATTTATAAGCAGCTGCTAAACCTTCTCTACTTTTAGGGAAGTCATGATAACTTGATTTGTTGTCCGAATTTCTAACTATTACTAGGTAATGAGGATCCATTTTCAAAAAGATTTTTTAATTCAATAAATTCTTGGGCAAGGTCTTCAATCAACTCCCAAATTCCGTGCGGTTCCCACTGTTCAAATGGCTCCCACCTGCGATCTCGGATGAAGTCCATAATATCCCCCTCATCTAGCTCGTCAAAGTTCGATGGCAGTTCGTCGGTTAGGTAGTATCTTGACGCTCTTATGTATGCTTGTGCTTTGTTCATAATTTATTCCTCGGTGTTGGTTATGGTTAGATTCTTGATAAGTCAGCGTCACGGTAAAACTCGTAACTGATGATGTGCCACTCGCGAGTTCCGTTCTCACCGCAGCATGACTTCAATTCGTCCAGACTGTCAAAGAAGTAAAAAATGCTTTGGTCAAAGACTGTTTGGTTTTCTGTCCATTCGTCTGGTTCATCGCCCCATACTTCAAAGGGACAAGCACCCACTACAACTTGGTCTGAAGTGGTGGTTTCGGATGCCTCGTCATTCCATTTTCGCTCGATATTGTATATTTTTGCTGCTGTTTTCATGTTGGATTTTCGATTGTTAAGATTATATTAAATCACAAAAGTTGAGCTTTGTCAATAGTTTTTTTAAAAATGTCTTTCAAGGTGAGTATTGAAGTCACATCACTATTTGACTAGTCCTCTTACCGTTTTTAATGCAGAATCGAACTGCTGAGTGCAGCCTTAGCTTGGCTGCTGTCTTGCCTATTAGACGACTTGAAAGATTAAATTTTAAAGAACGATTATGCCTTTCAGTATGACATATTATTTTGAAAAGTCAATAGTTTTTTTAGATTGGTGCGGATATAACCTATTTCAATTAGTTGGCGCTCTCGGTCTTTCGACTCATTTCCGCTTGGGTGAACCCTTTAGGCGTTTAGGTCGAGCGTTCAAATTCTCCGCTAAAATGTTAAAATGTTAAAGAACGATTATGTTTTACATTATGTATTGTTTTGGGCATTAGTCAACCCTTTTTTGAAAAAAATAGCGCCAAATCAAATCGAACGCAAATACAAGACAAATAGCGCGAACGCTTAATAATCAAGCAGTTATGTATGTTCCCGAAATCAATTTCGGGAAGCTCTTGATTCGGATTTATAAAAATTTCTTTAGAACATTATATTCCTTTTCGGTTACCTCTACCAAGCTATATAACTCGGCTTGCTGTTCCGAGTCGTCGCCTCCTATGTCAAAGCATTCAGTTACGTCTTTTTCTGCCGCCTCAAGGTCGCTTGCTTGAAAGCAGTAATTAGTTAGAGTCTCATACTCTCCGTTGCGGATTATAATGGTAGACATATAGTATTTGATTTGTTTTGTTTTCATGGTGCGTTTTTTTGTGTGATTAGTGCCAGTCGTAGTCTGCATTTATAGCAAACGCTAGTCTATCTTTTACATGATTTTTTTAATTTGTCAACTATTTTTATTCAAAAACTTCAATTATAGCTTCTATCTCATTTTGATAGTTGGGATCACCGAAATAGAAAACAATAAACTCGAACAAATCCTTACGATCCCATTCGGCGTAGTTATCTATGATATCCTTGGCTACTTCAGCATATCCGTAATTCCAATTCCAAGACTCACACGATTTATAAAAACCCTCCCATCTATCCTTGACCTTTAAAAAGGCATCGTTTTCATCCTCGTTTAAAATAAGGATATTATCCTCATTGGGTTTTGCCTCGACTGCTTGGAGGCATTTGTTCTTAATGAACTCTTTTACTTTTTCGGTAGTCATAATTATAGGTATATAGTATTTTTTGATTTAGTCAAGCGAAATTAAATGATTGTGGACGATGTCATATAACTCAATGAACAGGTCTTGTGCCTCTTCGGTGAATGTGTATTGACCGCCTTCGTCGTAATGCCATGTCAAATGTTCGCCGATGCGATTCTCGACTATCTCAGTTGCAATCTCGCTAGCGAGTTTATTGATGTTTGTTCTACCCATTGTTTCCTCCTTCTGTTGTGTAGTTCTGTAATGTAGTGAAGTAGTCATGCTCTGGGTCAGCCTCTTCGGCTTCCCAGTCGATGTCTCCTACGTCCATCTCTAGTCCTGCTAGTTGTTCAGCTTGGAATTCATCTTCGGCTTCAACTATTACTCCAATGTATGCTTTGCATATGTATGTTTTCATTTATTCCTTTCTGTATGTGGTTGATTTGTTGGGTTGCATAATAACGTAATATGTATATCATGTCAACCTATTTCTTTGAAATTCTCATAATAAGTTTAATTCGATGGCATCGACCTTCACTCCAATCATGAATCTCTCCACCTCTGACACCAAAGACATGGCCTCTAACAAAGACTAGGAACACTCCCCTAGAAGGAATCAATTGCTTTAGACTCCTTACAGTCTTTGCCTTGTTCATCTTGTGATTCTCCAAAAGAGAGCAAGTAAATCCCTTTGATCTGATCGCAGGATAAGTTGTTTGCAGAGAATTTGTTCTGCCCCTATATCGTCTGCCGAATTTCTTGGCTAGATTCCAAGCATCCTTGTATTTGATATTGCAGGCGATGGCGATAGCTTTAACGGCACAGTCATTATGCTCGTTGAGCTTATCAGACTCTTTTTTTAGTTTTTGGTATAGTTTGGTCATGGCTACAAGTATGCATACAATCCCTAACTTGTCAAGGCTTTTTTTAAAAAAACATACTAGGGTGTTTACCCTACGTTTTTACTCTATATCGTTTGTTTTTTTGTCTTGACCCCTATGAAAAAGTAGACTTTTTTGTATTTACCCCTATGAAAAGTAGACCTTTCTAGGGTAAATACCCTATTATTTGTAATTATTTCGGGTTATTTGCTTCTATTTGCCATTATTTCCCATTATTTCAGACTATTTCGCGTTATTTCGCGCTATTTGGGCTTGACTTTTTGTATTAACCCCTACAAAAAATATACCATTAATCTACGCGAATATTCCTAACTACCTTATTTACAACAACTTCTCTATTTTTGTATTTGTGGTAGACAAAAATCATTACCGACGAAGCAATTCCGCTCAAAACAAAGTTTATTTGCAACCAGAAATCTAGCCCCACTTTCAATAGAGTATAACTCAGAGCAGAAATATATCCCGTTAAAGATATGTAATATACGCTAACGCTCACATTATCAACGCTTTTTGAAATAATTGTCTTGACAATTTGCGGTATAAAACATAGCGCAAAACAACATGTATACATAAATCCTAGTGTGTTTGTTATTAGTTCCATAAATTTTAAAAAACTTTTTAAAAAATTTGCCTCTCGGCGTGAAAATTAGGTGGTGAACCCCCCCAATTTTTATTTAATCTTATTGATCTCTCTTTTCTTTGTTAATCAGTTACTTACAAAATTCTATATTTATTATAACCTCTATACTAATTCTATTATTACTCTCTTACTCTCTATTGTTATTGATTATTAAGGAATAATGTATTTATAAATATAATTAGCATTATATATATCATCTATATAATATTTCTTCTATGCTTTACTTGGTTTACTAAGTTTGGTATTAGCATCGTGGAATCCATTACTAGTTGTATTAAAGTAAAGAAGATTCTTATTATTCCTGCTACTACAAAGAATATCGGTGTCGCCAAAAATCCAACGATATAAGCTATACAAATTGCTGTTTGATTACTAACTGTCATTATTTATTCTCCAGCTACTACTATTCTTAGATCTGCCTCTTGTGCCGCACAGTAATTTCCATAATCTTCAAAGTCTTGAGCTAGTCTTTTCATGTTACTATATACGGTTTCTGCATCTTGACCTTCAAATGGAATCCAAATATTCTTCTCAATAAAATCAAGGATCTCTTTTTCTTCCATAAATTTCCAGTGTTCTGGAATCCTTTTATTTAGATAATGAGTGGATGCAAGGACTAAAGCAAGAACCTCTCTTTTTTCTTTGGGATTGTAATCTCTTTTTTCCATTATTTATAGTATTGGTATATATAGCATTTTGTCAAGTATTTTAATGAATTATTCTAATTTAAATAATAATTTTTAGCATGAGTCATCACTTCTTCACTGACTTCATCTTCAAATTCTTTTACAGATGATACGTCGATACTATAAAGCTTCGCTAAAATTTTTACTAAGACTTGTTCAGATAGTGTTAATTTTGTTATTTTCATATTCTTTTATATATTTATTTATGATCTTTTGATCTTCATTACTCAAGCATTTTAACCACTCGCTGTCAACATCTTTTATGTGTTTTCCTTTGGAAAAAATAGGTTTACTGTCTGACATTGGATAGATCGTATCACTTTCTGCAAAAAAAAGACATTTTGCGCTAGATAAAATAAAATATTTGCTCATTACAGATGCTTTGAGACCTTTTGCCAGTAAATCTCTAGGTTCTTTCGCACATGAGGTTTGCCGTAGTTTGGGTCGTCAACATAACGCCATGCAGAGCCGCCAGAGTTCCATATAAAAGCAAGATGTTTTGCATTTAACTTTTCGCCATTATGTTTGATATACTTTTCATAGTGACGAAAGATTCCGATTGCGATATTATGGGAAGTCAAGCGGTTTGACATTTGCTTGTGCTTTATATTCGTGCCATAGATGCGATTATAATCAGCCAACATGATAGGTCTGATCTGAAGAGAGCCTAACGCTTTTTCGCTTTCGTTATAAGCGGAAGGATTGCAATTGCTTTCCACTTTTTCTAAAGCAACAATTAAATCAGTTAATGTCGCGCCTTGTGCTATTGATGCGCAGATGGCGAATGTTAGTAAGATTAATTTTTTCATAGTGTTTTTGTGGCGGTTTGCTTGTCCATAGTATTTTGTGTGTGGCGGTTTTCTTTTGTCTAGGAAAACTCAGAG
>Ga0233399_1000544_pt1 | contig 14121 bp, 13 predicted proteins | sample 43DmetaG_FD_182698 | JGI IMG/M metagenome (GOLD analysis project Ga0233399, IMG submission 182698) | Seawater microbial communities from Monterey Bay, California, United States - 43D | ecosystem: Environmental > Aquatic > Marine > Coastal | place: USA: California | collected 2016-11-08 | reverse complement strand
AGTTTATTTTTTTCTAATTGAACACTGTCTTTATAAACATTGTATTTCTCATACATAGATAAGGCCAATCCAGTTTGTTTACTTTTCTTATAACATGTATATAATAAATTATATAAGTTTGCTTTTATCTCATTACTGGTTTCTTTTTTTAATAGTTTTACAATCTTTTCAGCTTGTTTTTTTGCTTCGGTTAGATTTGATTCTAGAGTAAAATATGATTTTAAAATTAATGCTTCGATGATTTTAGATTGATTGTTGATTTCTTTAGTTAAACCTAGTGATTTATCCAGGTAATTAAGTGCTTTCTTGTTTTTGCCCAGTTTGTTGTAGGATTTAGCTAACAGTAGATAACATTCAGACCTGTTAGATTTATTGTTAGATTTTTTAAGTTCTTCATCTGCTTTTTCTGCATACTCAATACTTAAATCTAATAGTTCTTTTTTAAAGTATATTTCTGATTTTTTTAAATAAATCAATCCAATTTGATTTTTTTTTGTGATTTCTCTGGCGATACATATTTCTTCAGAATCATTATAATAATCCATAGCTAAATCCAATTCATCAAGCTTGTTATAAATGTCTCCAATTTTTGCTAATAATCTTGCTTCAGATGTTTTTAATTTTTCTTGTCTTATTGTTATTAGAGATTCATTAAAAGAGTTGAATGCCTTAAGGTATTCTTTTTGTTCTAAATAAATATTTCCCAGATTAGATTGAATTACTGCAAGATTTTTAGGATCATTGATGGTTTTAAATAAATCGATAGATTGATGTAATATATCAGTGGATTTATTCAAATCACCTTTAATATAGTATGCGTAAGACCTTTCATTTAACGCAGTAGCCATTTCTTTAGTTGACTTTTTGCTTTTTGCCAATGCATAATGGTAATTAGTAATTGCTATTACTGAATCAGGTTGAGCATATGTGTATTTGTAATAATAATTAGAAATAGACTTGAATCGTAGAGAGTCAGAATTGTTCTCATTTGTCCATATAGATCTTGTTGAATCAGAAAGTTTTTGCGCTTGTAAGTCTTCTATATTTAGTATGATGACCAGTAATATAAACAGTTTTTTGAAATTTATAATTGAATTAATTTTATTCATTTAGAAGAATTTAATAATATAAAAGTAATGAAATAAGGCTACGTGGTTTTCATTCCTTCAAGTGAAAATTATATTTTTCGATAATAAAGTTATTTTTTAAATATTCTCTAAAATAAATTTTATTTTAGAGAATAATGCCGTGGAGCCAAAGGGAGTGAAATCGAACTATTTTGGGGAGGATTTAATCACTTTATCATAGTAATTCCAATTTCTATTGGTCTGCTGTTCAGGATTAACTTTGAATTTAGTTCTGTAGCTTTGCAAAACCAACGATAATATTTTTCAAACCAGATATTTTATAATTAGTGACTATTTATAAAATTATTGAATTCCGTCTTTGCGGTCAAACTTTCAAAAAGAGAGACGTGTCCACCACCTGGGATTTCAACAAATTGTCTGTTTTGACAAGTTAAGCAACTTATTACCTCTTGTTTAAAAGTTGGCCACAAGTTCATTTGTATAGAAGAATCATCTAAACCTTGAACAAACAAAATATCGGACTTGAAATCATTTGTGAAATTGAGTAATGACCTTTGAAAATATGCGTTTGGGTTGTCAGCGGTAGTTCCGTATAAATCCTTAAGATTAGAACATACAACCCCTGATTGAACCTGACCATTTTCCTCTAGTTGACACCTATAAACAAGATTTAATGGTCCTGGAGCATTAGCAATTACGCCATTTGTTTGGTGCATTGTATTAAGTCTTGTTACCATATAGCCTCCTTGGGAGTGCCCCGCTAATAATATCTTATTTACAGTTATTCCTAATTCTTGACTTGCTTTGTTTTTCAACCATAATAAGGCAGCTTCACATTGAATAATACCATCGCCTAATAATATATTTTCTTGGGGATATGCTACACTTACAATCATCATATCATTTCGATCTAAAACGCTCTTGAATTTATCAAGAGTTGTATTGGCAGCAGTCATTAAGTTTAAGTCATACAATACTGTACCGTGAAATACTAATAAGACATCAACTTGGTTTAAGGCAGGTTTGTCTATTACAACATCAACATTAATATTATTATAGGAAATAGTCCGTGTTTCTCTATAAGCATCAATAGACAGCTCTGTATTTTCATTGGCACAAGAGAAAAAATGTATAATTGAAAGTAAAAAAAATAGTCTCAAAGCAGAAATAGTATTCAATAAAATTAGTAAAATATATAGTCAAATTGTAAGAATATTTTGTGTAATTGTAAAATCGAACTATTTTGGAGATGATTTAGTTAAAATAGTTAAGTAAAAAATCATCTGAGAAATAAGGGTAATTTAGTTTTTTACTTAGTATTTTGTATTGAGCTTTAATATTTCTTTTTTTAGTTTTTACATTTGTGTTATTATACAAGTATACATGCAAAATTAAAGTCAAAAATTCTTTATAACTATCTCGACATTCACTTAGTTTAAAAGATTTTAAAAATTTAGTTTCATTTTTTTTATCATTGGATAACTTGTAATAAAATAGGCACATTAAATAAAACGAATTTAAGTGCGTTTTTTGATAATAAAATTCAACTTTTAAAGTAATTTGACTTATTAAAAAGGACATTATCTCGATGTTTTTTAGGAGAATAGAAGTTGTAAATAACTCATAATAATGGCTGGTTATATTACCTTTTGTTTTAAGAGATTTATGATGGGTATTTAATATTTCTAATCTTTTTTTTGGGTCTGCACTTAGTAGTTCCAAGCTCAATAATCGACTACTTAAAATAGGGTGAAGTTGTTTTTTGTAAGTTACGTTAACATTGATTGGAATGGAAACTTTATTATTAATAAAATTTTTGAATTCAAGCACAGCCGCTGAAAACAGCGTTATATCTTCACTGATATTATTTTTCTTTATGATTTCTAACGAATCCCCATAATATTTGTTCAAGCTTGAGTAGTCCACAAAAATTAGAAATACACATTCCAAAAAGTTGATATTATTTAAAAAAATCGGCTCTATTTTTGATTTTTTTCGAATCAATAATCCAATAGAATTTCCAAGTTTAAGAACCTCATAATATGAAAACGAGGTAAATTTTAGTGCTTTTAATTCGAATATTCTGTTAATTAGGCCATAATTTTCGTTATGCCATAATTCACGTATCAGAATTATTATCATACTTAAAAAATCTTCTGTACTATTCTTTGTTTTATTAACAAGTTTAATAATTTTCTCCGAATCGTTTTCTGAAACCGTTTTGTAAATAACTTCTGTTAAATCGATTTTTTGTTTAAAACTATGACTCTGTAAAAAATGAACATAATTTTTATAGCCTACAAACTTTGCTAGTGTATTTAGTGTTTTTTTGTTTGGTTTTGTAGGATTTATAAGTCCGTACAATCTTCTAACGCTATTATAACTAATTTCTAATTCAAGGGTTTCTAAAATAACATTTGATACCAATTCACAATCTCCTCGTGAATTTATTTTTTTCCCAATCTTTTTTTCTATTTCTTTTTTTAAGATATCAATCAAAATTAAAATATTTTATAATGAACCAATTATGGATCAAATATAAAATATTTATTTTCTAATTTTAAGAAAAATATTATACATGAGTTCTATTACTGACAAGCCAATTTCACTGAAATCAGAGGATTTACTTAAAGTTGAAAAATATAGTTTAGCATTATCAAACTTTATCACACGTAGTGACACTCCCATTACTGTAGGATTGCAAGGAGAATGGGGAACAGGAAAGACCTCTTTAATGTCTTTGTTATTAGAAGATTTTAACAAAAAAGATATTGCTTGCTCTTGGGTTAATACTTGGGAATACAGTATGTTTCGTGATGCCAATGAGACTACACCTGGAGTGCTAAGAGCCATGTTAGATAAATTGAAGCAATCTTGTATTGATCGTGGCGTTTGGACTTTAAAAGATGAAACTCAAGCAAAATTTAAGTCTGCTGCTAAATTTCTTGGAGGCTTGGCCAACCAAATAGTTGCCAATCAAACCGGAATTGATTTAAAAGGTGCAGCGGAAGGAATTTCCGGTCAAGATAAAGCAGTTGCTGAGATTGCTGAAATAAAGGCACTAATTACAGATATTATTAATGATCTAATTAGCGACTCAAAAAATCCGATACAAAAAGTTGTGTTTTTCGTTGACGATCTAGATCGAATACCACCTGGAGATGCCGTAGAAGTTTTAGAAGCATTAAAAAATATCTTTGATATACCAAAATGCGTTTTCATTTTAGCTATCGATTATGATGTAGTCGTTAAAGGACTGGAATCAAAGTTTGGACCTAAAACTGAAGAGAATGAACGGGAGTTCCGATCTTTTTTCGATAAAATTATTCAGGTTCCTTTTTCCATGCCAACTGGAACCTATGACATTGAAAACTTCTTAGTTGAAAAATTAAAGACGATTGGTGTCGAAATTTCCGAAGACGATAAAAAGTTATATACAAGTGCAGTTAGACATACCATTGGTTTTAATCCCAGAAGCCTAAAGCGCTATCTAAACTCTTTTAGTCTAATTAATCACCTAAAAGAGGTAGAGTCTGATGAGGAAGCACAGCAAGATGACGATTTTATGTTGTTTGCTATTCTAGGAATTCAGATTTCGTATCCAAAAATATTCAGATTATTATCACAAAAATCTAACTTCCTTCAGTGGGACAAGGGCTTTGCCAATAAATTTGGCGTTGAGTGGGATGAGATTAAAGAAAAAATAAAAAAATACGGAGAGTCTGAGCTTATTGATGAAGAATGGGAACAAGTTATTTGGGGCGCTTGTCAAAAAGACCCCTATCTCAAGTCACGATCCTTTGCGCTACTAGAATTATTAAATATCCTTAGAGATAAATACAAGGATACCCTAGAGGAAGAACTGGATCAAGCCATGACATTTGCTTCTATAACTAGTGTTGATGATGATATCGAAACCAAACAAGCCGTTCAAAAAGTAGGTAACAAAACAATTTTTGATGGTGTGGAGACCAAACTAACTCAATTAAAAGATGAAGGATATGCAGATCAGGCCATTCAAAACTATGCAGCACTATGGCAACCCTTAAATCAATTGGTAGAAGCTGATAAAAACAAATACCGCATATCATTTGCAAAAACAGGGACCTCATTTAACGATGAAACCCGTTTGGGTCGAGGAAACCAACAACTGATATATTGCTCTAATCCCTCACGTAAAGCATTGGGAATGAAAATTTGGGTAAAGAGTAATACCGGAAAAACCAAAGCGATGTATGAAGAAATAAAATCTCAATTTAATTTGGAAGAAAGCGAAAACATTTCGATTTCCAAAAAGAAAGATTTGGTTTTAGAATATGGAATTTACATTGAACTAAAAGATCGGTATGCAGAATTACTAACATACATCATTAATGAATTAAAATAACTTAAAAATAAATATGGACTTAGAAAATACCAACAATGACTTTTTGGCCTTGCCTGAAAACTTAAAGTTAAATGGATATAATTCTGATTGGGCAAGATATATTAAGCTAAAGTATCAAAATAGTTCTGATTGTTCAGATGAGTATTCAAATGTTAAAATCGATTTATTAAATAATCAAATCATACCAATATATCCTAAAATTGATGATTCCACAAAAAAGTGGTTTGGATCTTGGGAAGCACTATTATCTAATGATAATAATGAAACGTATTCCAGTTCGATGCTTATGGTTTTTTCAAATAATATTGATGATGATTATGGTGAGTGGCGAGTATTATGGCACGATACAATTGAAGGTTTAGATGATGGTAATTATCCTGAAGGTGTTAGTGACAGTAAATTAGATGAAATTTTTTCTGGTAGTTGGTTTTCTAAAATACATTCCTTTTTAAACCAAAATTCATAAATAAAAAACCGTTGGAACAAGCCGAAAAACAACACAAAAAAGGAGTAGGTGTAAATAAAATTAAAAATTATGTTTAAAATAAAAGTAAGAGTTGATGTAGTTAGAGGAAACACAACAAAACAAGAAACATTTGAAACTATGGTTGATCATGAAACTTGGAGAAAGCTAGGGAGTAGTGGCTCTGTAGATGAAGTTTTAAATTCTTGGTGTAGCACTATGTTTCCTGGTGCAGATAAACTTAGACTAATGCAACGTAGTAAAGTATAATCATTTTAGAACTTTATAAATATTAGGACTAAATGAATTATTGTTCAAACTGTGGAAATGCCCTGAATTCAGGTGATCGATTTTGTCCCTCCTGCGGAACAAAAGTGGGTTCCTCAGTTTTAAATTCTAGCGCAACAGCTAAGTTTTCATATGAATTTAAGTCTAATATTTTGTTAGGGGGTGATATTCTTACCCCCGACAAAATTTTAATTGATCAGAATGGTGTTACCTACATTAAAAGAAATAAATACTTAATTGGTACTGACCGGGTACATCTTGCATATCAAAATATTTCCTCTGTCCGTATCGATCGAAAATTAATTGATGCAGATATCATAATTTCAGGTCGCGGGGCAGTAGAAATTATAGCAAAAGACTTTTCGATATCAAATGCTAAGAAAATAGAACAACTAATAAGAAAACAATTATAACATCAATATAAATATGACACAAGAAAATATTACAGCACTTACAGCAGCTACATCTGGTTACAAATTCCAAATAGCCCTTGAAACTGCTTTAAACAAAGAACAATTAGATGCTTTAGATTATGAGCCTCTATTAGTTGAAATGGCAACAAACAATACAATTGAAGGGCAAGCAATTAACTTACCACTCTTCGAAATTGCAAGTATGGTAAATATGCACTTTGGCAATTTATGTTATCGTGCCTATTATAAAGAAGAGGGTATTACCAAAACCAATATCGAGTATGCAGTTCTTTGGGGAGAACTGGTCACCAAACTTGCAGAACGCGCAGAAACTGCTACGGATTATTGTGTGTTAGGTTCTTGTGTTCAGATGCAGTTTGCACCTTTCGAAGACAGAGTGGAATGCGAACAATTTGCCAACGAAAACTATTATTATGCCATCGAAGCAATGGATAGTGTATATGAATTGGTTAATTTGGTTGGAGGGCATTTGACGGAGGAATATTATGAAAATCAAGAGCTAGTGACAAAAGCAGGTGAAAAAGCACTAGCAATAGCGACTAACTTTGAAGATTATACTACTATCTGTTATGACGAAAATTGGAATTCTCCATTTTTTGATACCCCTATCTATAAAACTGCAGCTGCAAAAGCTATTGCATTAAAAGACCAAGCCTCTGAAGATGAAATAAGTAATTTTAAATCATGCCTGCAAGAATGGGATGACCAGGAAACTTTGAATGCCTTGTAGCTAAAACAAATTAATAAAAAGATCATTGTTGAAATAAGCCAAAAAACAACATAAAAAAGGAGTAAGTTAAATAGTATCAAATTTTAAATTATGACTACCAAAAATTATACGTACATCAAAACATTTAACAACGAAAATGGCGATCAAGATTTTCCAATTGTTTCCTCATGTGTAGTACAAACCAATGGAAAATACACCCTTATATTTAATTTATCTGCTGATGGCGATGGGGTTATAGATCAATATTACTTTTATGATATTCAAACTAAAGTTGGCGGATCAAATGGGTCACCGTGGGATTTTGAGGAATTTACAGATGTGAATGATGAATGGGTGGAAGCTTATGGATCATTTGAAGATTTCGGATTAGATTCTAATAAAATTTCAGAAACTTTATATAACATGAAATTAGAATTTGTCAAAACCTATCTCAACGAAAAGTCTCAGGACGACTTGCTATATAGTGCTGCTGTTCCTTTTGATAAGCGAGATATTCTAAAAAAAGAAGTTAAACATGATGGTGTAGACTATTTTACAGGTAATCTAGTTTTTGAAGAAGGAGATGAAGATATAATACCTTTAGACTGGGCCTGGAAAATTAAATGATAAAGAAAATTCTTGGGAATAAAAAGTGGAGAATTCGAGGGTTAGTCACACTATTTTTCATTGAAATCTAGCCGAACACTCTAATTAGTTTAACTTTCATGAAATTTGGTGTAACTAACGAATAAAATCTAATTATAACATGACTGTAAAAACAAAAATCAACTCTATTTCTGATTTCAATACTTATTTAGATAAGGAATATGAGTATTTAAATACAAAAAGTGAAAGGTGGTACCCCTTAATGTATTATAATGAAAATATTGTATTGGAGGATAAAAATTATATTACAATGGGTATCAATCCGTCTTTAACAGATGAAGCTAGAACCGAAATTAATAAAATTTTTGAAATAAAAGATTTTGATGTTAAAGTTGATGATAAAGGTGAAGAAAGATTTAACAAATTGAATAGCAACAGACAGATTAAAAATAAATTAATCGAGTTTCAAAACAAACTAAAATACGATGATGAAGATCAAATAGAATATTTTAAAACATTAGAATATTTTTTTAAATCTGTTTGTAAAAATTTTAAAAAAGATGTCTTCCATTATGACTTTTATCAGAAAAGAAATACAGTTTCCGAAGATATTAAGAAAGAGATTAAAATTAAGGGAACTTATGAAAAGTTGTGCATTCATTTTGATGAGATTGCAAAACTGATTAAACCTGATTATATTTTCATTTTCAATGCTACCTTATTTAAAATTTTAATTAAAAGAGATTTTTTTGAAAGAAAAGATCGGGTGAAACCCCAACCTGTTATTACAGATAAAGACGATTTTCAGTACTATAATGAGTTTATAGATGATAATGGTGTTTGCAAAAGGAACGGTATGAAATTTATAGTTGGGAATCAACTTTCTGGCGGTGCAACTTCAAGAGTATATAGAGCCAACCTAATAGCTAACGTAAGAAGACTTTTAAACTCATAGAACTAAATAACTAAAAACAAACTGTTTGATTAAAAAACTTTTATACATAGACCTCGATGGTGTTGTTGCAGACTTTGTAAATGCAATGAACGCCCATCCGCTTAGGCATCAACCTCCTTACGATAAAGACCCCGATACCATCCCCGGTCTTTTTAAAAACCTAAAGCCCATAAAAGAGGCGATTAGCGCTGTGAATAAATTACTAGATTCTAAAAAGTATGAAGTCTATTTTTTAAGTACTGCTCCTTGGAATAATACTTCCGCTTGGACAGACAAGCGTATTTGGTTAGAGGAACAATTTGGAGATAAAATAAATAGAAAATTAATATTAACCCATCGAAAAGACTTGGTTAAAGGCGACATACTTATTGACGATCGACCCAATAACGGTGCAAAAGATTTTGAGGGTGAGTGGTTACATTTTGGATCTGACACCTATCCCAATTGGAAAGCTATTTTAAAACACTTATTATGAATATAGCACTCTCTAAATCGAGATTTAAACAAGGACTTGAGTGTCCAAACAAGCTTTTTTTTTCAAACAATAGCGAGCTCTATCACAATGTAAAAAAACACGACACTTTTTTACAAGCCCTTGCTAGTGGAGGATTTCAAATAGAGGAGTATGCTCGCTTACAATATCCTGAAGGCATCTTAATAGATGATCCAGAAGATAGAGAAGATTACGATTACCAGGACTTAGCAGATCAAACTACTGCCTTATTACAACGAGAAAATGTAGTTATTTTTGAAGCTGCCTTTTATATCGATCATTTATTTATAAAAACCGATCTTTTGGTAAAGAAGGGAAATCAAATTAAACTTATAGAGGTAAAAGCAAAATCGATAGATCCCAGAAAAGAAGATAATTTTTTAACCAAAAAGAAAAGAAAAATAGTTAGTGGATGGAAACCCTATCTTTTTGATTTAGCATTTCAAACCTATGTGGCTCAAAAATGTTTACCAAATTGTAAGATAACTCCTTATTTATGTTTGGTTGATAAAACAAAGGCGACCGATTATGAGGGGTTAAACCAATTATTTCGTATCGAAAAAAACGGAAAAAGAACGGGTGTTGAGGTAAAAGAAAAGGACATTAAGAAGCTAGGGATTAATTTATTATACACTGAAAATCTTTCTGATATAGTGTCAAAAATCCATAGTGGAGAACATACCTATTATGATAATTTAAATTTTCATGAAGCTATCGATTTGTTAAGCGATATTAGAATCAATAACTATTACCCTAACTGGCCGACAAAATTCTCAGCTTGTAAGCAATGTGAGTTTAAAAAGGATAGTACTCCAGAAGGTAAACAAAAAAAATCAGGGTTCCGGCATTGTTTTAAAGCCCAATACCACTGGACTGACGAGGATTTTAAAAAACCCACTATTTTTAATGTTTGGGATTTAAAAGATCCAAAGTTAATGGAGCAAGGTCTGTTATTTAAATCACAATTAAGCCCCAGTGACATTAAGTATAAGGAAAAGGCGGGAGAATTAGATCGTACGGAGCGCCAATGGCTACAAATAGAAAAAGAACGAGATGATGATTTCACAGATTTTATTGATTTAGAAGGTTTAGGGGAAGCGATGCGTACTTGGAAATTCCCAATGCATTTTATCGACTTTGAAACCTCTACGGTTCCATTACCTTTTCATAAAGGGCGAAGACCTTACGAGCAGATTGCTTTTCAGTTTTCTCACCACATCTATCATGAAGATGGTCGTATTGAGCATGCTTCCGAATATATAAATACCGTTCCAGGACAATTCCCTAATTTTATTTTTATGGAGGAGCTTATGGAAGCTTTGCGTCATGATGAAGGAACTATTTTTTGTTATTCCACTCATGAAAATACGATACTTAATGCTATTAGAGATCAACTCAAGGCTAGTGATCATCTGCTTAAAGAAAAATTAATTGCTTTTATAGAAACTATTAGTCAGCCAAAAGATAAGCATCCCGATCCTTGGATCATCCCAAAACGTAATATGGTAGATCTGTGTAAGGTTATTAAAAAGTTTTATTACAATCCGCATACGTATGGTTCTAATTCGATTAAAAAAGTACTACCCGCTATTTTAAGAACCGGTACTTTTATTCAAAATAAATACAGCCGTCCAATTAGTGAAATTCAAGTTACCAGTAAAAATATTCCTTCAGATCATATTTGGTTAACTGAAAAGAATGGTGAAATTGAAGATCCTTACAAAACCTTAAAACCGGTTTTTGATGACCTAAGCCAAGAAGAAATAGAAACTAGGTTATCAGGAATAAAAAACATTGATGACGGAGGTGCCGCTTTAACTGCTTACGGTAAGATACAATACTCTAATATGGAAGCTTGGGAGCGAGAGCTTATAGCAGAAGGACTCAAGCGTTATTGCGAACTAGACACTCTGGCAATGGTCATGATTTATGAACATTTAAAATCGTTGATTTAAATAATTACCCTCATTTCGTTCAAGAAAATTAAAATAAACAGTTATAATACAATTTAATAAAGAAATCAAATGGCAAGAAAAGCAGAGTTTTCAATAAATGGGCTAGGGGTAATGGCGGAACTCAAAAAAGTAGACCGTAAAAAGATTTACGGCTGGTCCACCATAGAAGTGTTTGATCAAAACGGCAGTAAATGTAAGTTAGCAGGTTTGGCCGAAGGCCAGTATGTGATGCCCTCAGGGTCTTCTGCACTAGTTTCCTTAAATGCAAAAGGGGAAGCGGTTTCAAAAAGTACATTGGTAGGGGTAGATAGCGACGGGAATAAGGTAGAAAAAGTACCCTCTATTTATGACCAAAAAGTGATGTTAAGAGAAGCCTCTCTTGATGAATATTTATCTATGGCTGTAAAATCTGTATATCAATTGCAGATTGATGAGAATAAGGAAGTCTTGCTTAACGAACTTAACAATGGTAAGCTATACTATTTTGTATATAACTACAGGGCAGACTATGAGGGCGATGATGCCTTTTTAATCAGTAATGGAACCGATGTATTTGCCATTACGGGGATGAAGTCTGATCTTGAATTTATAGGCCTTGAAGACAATGAACAGGAATTAGTGCCTGAAGAAATTGAGGCAGTTGAAGACGACATGGATTTTGCAATGTTTTAAAATATAACAGAATGATTAGATATATAAAATTAGCCAACGATAAAAAAAGAGATGCCGAGATTACCTTTAGATCTCTAAATCCAAAGCCATCTGTTTCTATGGTTATGGAATCTGGAGAGAAAGTTATTAATAAACGTGTGGTAAAAAGCACTTCTCAAACTAGCACACAAACGTTACTCGCCAAGTACACTGATAAATCAAAGGAGGGTGTTGACGTTAAGATGCACCTTGCAACACAATTAGCCGAAGACCTCATTGCTAGTGATCCAGAATCTGATTTGGAACTTACAGGTAAATATATTGAGGATGTATCAAGAGTGTATATTAATGAAGATGAAAAACCGGTATTTAGCGTAAAAAAAATAGAAAAGATTTTTTCTCCTTCAGCCGAGCTTAAAGAAGAGCGGGAACCCAAGTACAACGATAGTAATATTACAGGAGAATGCATTGTTAATTGGACTGGAAAACTCATGCCTAAGGCTAAGATTTACAACAAGTTGGTGTTTCATAAAAAATATCAATTAAAGCATATTAATGGCCTTACCTATGATTTTCTATTTGACATGGCCAAACAATTAGCAGATAAAGACGCTATGATGATGATGGGTGGTGGTACATCGGGAAAAGAACCACTCGTAATGAATGATGGCGGAAAGCCCTACAGAGCCTTTCTAGAAGGTAGAATTAAAGGAGATAAATACTGTTTAATACTTCACCTTACTGATCAGGAATTAAAACCATTACCAACTAATTAAATGTTTCATTAAAATGATAGAAACCGCACAAAAATACAAACGTCAAACAGCATCCAGGTATCTACCTGTAGGTGCTGAAGAGATTACCTCAAAGATAATGGAAGCTGAATCTTTTGCGGTATCTACCAAACACGATGGCCACTTTTATCTCTTAAGCTTTGATGGTACAAAAGTAACACTTACTAACCATGGAGGTATGGTTATAACTGATTTACCTCTACTGAATGAGGCTTCAGCACTACTTAAAGATAAATGCAAAACTGTTGTGTTGGCAGGAGAATTATATCTGTACAAAAAAGACGGGCGTACCCGTTCTTTTGATATGACAGCAGCCTTAGATGATAAGTCTGCAGATATTTACTTTGCAGCATTTGATTTGCTTACCCTTGATGGGGAACAGGTATCTTTGAATCTCAAATCATTAGATGAAAAACTTAATGCAGTATTGTCTGGAGGAAAATCTTTACATGCAATAAAAAACAGCATTGTAGAAAGCAGAAAGGACATTGCGGCACTCTATAAATCTATTGTTGAAGACGGTGGTCATGAAGGTATAGTAGTGCGTTCTCACAACGGACCCACTTATAAGATAAAACCTCTAATTACACTAGATGCTGTAATATTGGGATATTCTGAAGGCCAGGGGAGTAGAGCTGGAATGCTAAGAGAAGTTTTGGTAGGCTTGTGTGTAGCAAAAGATGAGTACTTACTGTTAACAAAAGTAGGTAATGGCTACAGCGAAGACGAGCGTATAAAACTTCTAAAAGACCTAGAAAAGAAAAAAGTAGACTCGGGGTATATTGAAGTATCTGGGTCTAATGTGGCTTTTACCATGGTAGCGCCCAATCAGGTGGTAGAATTTAGTTGTTTGGATGTATTTGGAGAAAATTCAAAAGGGGGTATTTCCAAAATGTGTTTGAGTTATAAAGACGGTACTTACACAGCCACCGGCAAACAGCCAATGGCTAGTGTAATCTCTCCAGTATTTATTAAAATGCGAACAGATAAAAATCCCGATACGGAAGATGCAGGTTTATCTCAAATCACGAAGATTATTTCTTTAGATAAAGATGCTGCTAAAAAACTCGATTTAAAGAAAAGCGAGATTCTTTTAAGAGAAGTATATGTGAAGAAAAGTAGAGGCATGAAGATGGTACGTAAGTTCATGGTTTGGAAAACCAATAAGGAAACAACGGGCGAGTATCCAGCATATGTTTACCATTATACAGACTTTAGTGCAGGCAGGTCAGAAATGCTCAAGAAAGAAATTAAAGTATCAGATTCCAAAAAACAGATTGAAGAGATTTTTGCTGCAG
>Ga0233399_1000543_pt1 | contig 14168 bp, 21 predicted proteins | sample 43DmetaG_FD_182698 | JGI IMG/M metagenome (GOLD analysis project Ga0233399, IMG submission 182698) | Seawater microbial communities from Monterey Bay, California, United States - 43D | ecosystem: Environmental > Aquatic > Marine > Coastal | place: USA: California | collected 2016-11-08 | reverse complement strand
GACTCAGCGGATTTGTCGACCAGATAGGTGAAGACCAATACCAGGTAAACCTTAACTACCCCGAACCGAGGACATTTCAATGAGTGCATTACAACTTGACCAATTCTATGGCAGCGAAAAGTTCACACGCTGGACATCAATTAGCAAAAGCGTCCTGACAGACGGTGCATTATATGTAGCAGAAACCGCTGGTGCGTTCTGGCTGTTCGATTCAATACAGTCATACCTGGACCAACACCAGGCAGACTGGGCACAGACAACTATGGTTGTGCATGACGACGACAGTGCCACGCTGACCATGACCAACGGGAACGACGAACCGCTAAGCACGTGGAAAATACCGTTCACCGACTTCCCCGAGCAAGAGATAAAAATCTGGTCTGTACGCAACGAGCTCAATGCTCACACCCACATGCTGCCATCGGAGTACTAAGCATGAACGAAATGACTCCCGCAGAAATACGTGAATTTTACGATCGAAACATAAACATGACGCTTTTAGATTTGTCATGTGAAACCGGATTAACAGTCCCCGAACTTAAAAAAATACTATTAAAGGATGAGTCATGAACAAGAAAGAACGTATCAAAGAGCTATTAAAACCTAACGCACAAACCCATAAAACCGTCCGCGTTTACGCGACAATGGAGACTGACCTCGAGTTAGATATCAACGTCCCAATCAACTTAGACAAAGACGAAATCTGGGAGTTTATAAGTGATGGGAACATCGATGGCGCAGATATGAGCGCAGATGAATGCCCGTGCAGCGGTGCCTGGACGTGGGACGAGCCCTGTTACGAAATGGAGTTTGACCCAGACGCAATGAATGTATCAAAGGAGATTCTAGAATCATGAGTGACCAAACCGTTCTACTTCAACCCGTGGGCATCGTCCACACCCCCAAGGATCTAAATGAACTTGAATCCTATATCAATAGGTTCAACAGCGGAGAACGTATGGTTGCGTTCACCTGTGCCTGGATGGCCTGGAATTTAGCCTGCAAACTAACTAACCCAGAAGGGAGAAAGGCTGATGAACATGCCTGACGCAGATTTTTTGTTTGAGTTTAGAAAGTTCCTCGATCAACACGTCGACTGTCGCTTGGAAGCTATGCTGACAGAAGACGACCGAACCGCGAACCACGAAGATCGTACCGCGGAGCTCGAATCAAAAATCGAGGAGCTTGAGTCGCAGATCGAGTACTACTCTGACCACGAAGACAGGATCAACGAGTTAGAAGAACAGCTAGAAAGCGTAGATCGCTCGCAACTAATCAAAGACGCAACTGCAATCATTGACCGCAGGATTCACGAACTAGCTTCTCGCGGCCAACTCCGAATCTACGTTGCATCAACAGAAAATGAATAAGTTATTGTTTGCGACACAGCTAGCAGTGCTCGCAATATTTATTTACGCAACCTTCCAATTATATTTGTTGAACTAATATATTAGCGGTAGTACTATTTCGCTCTTACTAGGAGAGTATGATGAGTATTGATCAAGCAACCCCCCAAGATTGGGATCGATCCAACAGCAGGATCGCCAGCAAACCCTACGTAGATCCCTACGACAAACCACCAGAAGACCCAGTCAACGCACCTTCACATTACAACGAAGGCAGTATTGAGTGCATCGAATACCTTAAAGACAGCCTGGGCGACGGATTCAGTGCGTACCTCGAAGGGTCAGTTAAGAAGTACCTTCACAGGTTCCGGTATAAGAAAAAACCTGTAGAAGACCTGCGCAAAGCCAAGTGGTACATCGACCGCTTGATTCAAGAGCAGCTTAATAAACCTCAATGACTACGCCGTGGACAGATGTCGAAGCCGCAGTAGAAGAAGGTCACTACATACAAGACAGACTAGGTAAAACCGCTTACTTAGTCTGCGATCTTGACCGCAACCTGTTCGTCTTTACTCATGATGAGTTCAGAGCTTTCCACAAAAAGCTGCACGTACTAGAAATATTTCACCCAGGAGGGAGATATGAACACCACGGATTACTTTCAAGCTATACCAGCCCTAGAAGCCGACCAGATCCACCCTGAGTTTCACACATACGCCACCGTATGGATGAAATCTCGCATGCCCGAGAAATACCAGGAGATCAAAGCGGCTTTCCAAAACTATGAAGGCGAGATATACGCCGCTCAACAACACGAAGAGATCCCATTCTAATGCTTGTTACTCTCGACTTTGAGACATACTACGACACCAAAATGTCTCTTACCAAAATGACGACAATGGAGTACGTCAGCCACGAGAAATTTAAAGTATGGGGCGTAGGCATCAAGATTGATCTTGATAAAACTGAATGGTTCGGCGAGGACGAAGCAGAGGCTGCAATCCATGACATTGACTGGGCTAACGCTACAGTTATATGCCACAACACACCGTTCGACGGGTACATACTGACACAATACTATGGGGTTAAACCTAAGTATTACATCGACACTGCAGCTATGAGTCGCGGTCTGTTCCCTGGGCAATCAGCTCGTTTAAAAGACTGTGCTGTACGTATTTTCCCCAATGACGCGACAATGCGTAAAGGTGAAGAGCTATCTAATGCTAAAGGTATCTACGATCTTGACCCAGAGCTAGAAGAAGCAATCGCTGGTTACTGTATTCAGGACGTAGACCTAACCTGGGCATTGTACCAAGAGATGAACTCCTTGATGCCTCAGTCAGAGATGGATCTAATAGATCTAACCTGCCGCATGTTTTGCGAGCCCAAGATAAAAATTGACCGCGAACGACTGGCAAAGTACCACGCACAAGAGTTCGAGAATGCCGAGTCAACTATCGCTGCAGCAGGCATCGATCGCAAAGTGTTGAGCTCCAACCAACAATTTGCGCAGCACATCCATGAGCTTGGCCTAGTACCACCAACAAAGGTCAGTCCAACCACTGGTAAAAAAATACCAGCACTAGGTAAGAACGACAAAGCGTTTACTCAAATGCAACAGATGTACCCTGAACACCAGCACTTATGGGATGCACGTATTGCAATAAAGAGTCGACTTACTGAAACCAGAGCAAAGCGCTTCTTAGAAGCTGCCTGGAAGGATGACTGGCTACCCGTTCCACTGCGGTACTACGCAGCGCACACCGGACGATTCGGCGGCACTGACAAACTCAACATGCAAAACCTACCTAGAGGTGGTGAGCTACGCAAATGCATCGTAGCACCAGACGACGAACTCTTGTTCGTTGCTGATCTGTCTAACATTGAAGCACGGATGTTAGCCTGGTTAGCTGGTGAGACAGAGCTTGTTGAGCAATTTCGTAGCGGCGACGACATCTACAGCAACTTCGCCTCTAAGATTTATGGGCGACCTATTAATAAGAAAGACGATCCTATTGAACGCTTCGTAGGTAAGACAGCTATTTTAGGTCTTGGTTACGGTATGGGTGCTCAGAAGTTCAAGGACACCTTAGAAGCTGGAGCTATGGGACCACCCGTACACTTTACTCTCGAAAAAGCAAAGCAGATCGTCAATACATACCGCAATACATACTCAGGTATACAAAATCTGTGGCGTAAATTAGAAGACTTGCTCAAGCAAACTATGCACTCAGACAACTGGGGCAATAGGTACGGGCCACTGACCGTTGGCGACAACACATTGCAATTGCCAAATGGCTTAGGGCTCAGGTATCACAACCTGAGATCTACTCATCAAGGACTAATGTACGACTCCCGCAACAAGAACGAATACACGTACGGCGGGCGCATCACAGAAAACGTAATCCAAGCGTTAGCAAGGATTGTTATTACAGACAGCATGTTGCGACTAGACAAAACTCACGATGTTGCACTAACAGTACACGATGAAATAATTATTACTGGAACTAATATTAATGCTGATGCTACAATGGAAAACATTATTTCCGACATGTGTATAGCACCTTGTTGGGCACCTGATTTACCGCTAGCTGCAGAAGGCGGTTATGCCAAGGAATACAGTAAATAGAATGTCGAGACTCGTTTTGACCAGAAAACTAAATGAATCTGTCGTTGTCCATCAAGACGACAAGATTCTGCTTGCGGTCAAAGTATCCAAGATCGATAGAAACCAAGTTCGCCTCGCGTTTGATGCCGATAAAAAAGTAAAGATCGATCGGCAAGAGGTGTTTGAGAAAGCCGAAGACTAGCACCCATCTACTTTACCTGCGCCGTTAGAGGCTGCGGAAAGTACGTTAGTTGCAGGCTCAGGAGGAGCTTTAATTTGCGCATTACTTTTCTAGAGGCTACAAACGGCCTCCCCCTTAGTAAGCACTACACAAAAGGTAGTGGGTTTAAACCATACCCACATGTAAAAGCAGTTACGTCTCACCGTTACGACATAAATGTCGACACAGGTTTAGAGGACTTCGAACGCCTTATCCGAGAGCATGGCAATAAAGGCCATTGTCTTATGAAAGGTAATCTAAAGCGCGATTTAGTAGATGAGTCTCGCGCCGGACAGACAAATAGAACAGAACTAACAAACCTTCTTGTATTAGACATTGACGGCATTCGACTACCTAAGTCTACTAATTCAGGCGACAAGCTATCTAGCACAGACGTTACGTTTCTAGCTAATCAAATCGTCGCTGAGCTACCTATAGAACTACGAGACGTGAGCTATGTTGCTCAAGCCTCGGCTAGTTTAGGTCTAAAAGGCGACAAAGTATCAATGCACATCTTTATGCTGCTGTCAGTAGCTATGCCAGCTAAGTCAGTAAAGCTATGGTTACAAGACTGCAACTTTGAATCTGATGTATTCAGCGAGCAAATGGAACTGTCTGTCAACGGACAGTCACTCAAGTACCCACTAGATACTTCAGTAGCCGACAATTCAAAGATTATATTCATAGCGCCACCAACGTTTAGTCATGTGCGATCCAATCCATTTGATACTGACGAAGACCGTATTGTCAGAGTAGACCGCGGACAACCGACAATCGACCTAGCATCTCTGATGTCTGACATAAGTCCTCAACGATGCCACGAAAAAGCCCAGAAGCATAAAGACAAGTTGCGTGATGCAGCAGGCTTCAGCAAACGTCAGACTAAGATTCGCGTAGCAACCATCGACAATCAGACCGAAGAAGTTTTATCGAACCCTGACAAGATGGCCATTGCAATTGTCGACGAGACTTCATTCCCGTACATACGCTGCAACATCAACGGTGGTGACTCAGGCGCGTACTACTTCAACATGTCCAAACCAACGTACATGTACAACTTCAAAGATGAGCCACTATTTGAAATCGAGAAAGCTGACAAAGACTTCTACGTATCTATATTTGACCGCTATGAAGAGCGTCTCGAAGAAGTAGGACATGCAATCAAACCAATCGTTCTGCGTGATTACTCGACAGATACATTCTTCAATGGTGTGTATGACCCAAACACTAAGCAATTTGCCAAAGAGTATCCATTAACACCTGTTGCCAAAAACAATATTGAAGACTTCTTTATGAACCACGGTAAAGTCCCACCTGACTTTATCCCAGACGGACGAGTTATCTTTGACCCTACGTCTAATGAAGAAGCAATCAACTTCAACCAAGTTCCGTATTACGTCAACACGTATCAAAGAAGCGACTACGTGCGTAATGCAAAGACGCCTAGTGCGCCACTAGAGATTGGCCACGGACAACGGATAAAGGACATCTGCCCACTGATACATACCATCATCTACCACATACTTGGCAATGGTGATGAAGAATACGAACGCTTTATTAACTGGTTAGCCTACATCTACCAGACTAGAAAAAAGACAGGCGTATCCTGGGTACTGACAGGCACACAAGGTACTGGTAAAGGTATATTTTATTCGAAGATACTCAGAGGACTGTTTGGCACACCACATGTGCCTATGAAGTTCCTGCAAAGCATGGAAGAACAGTTCAATCTGTATATGCGAGACGCTCTGTTCCTAGTAGTTGATGAGTTCCATATGGCTTCAGCATCATCTAGCGCAGGTAAGATGGCAGACAAACTAAAGAACCAGATCACTGAACCTACGATCACAATACGTGGTATGCGGTCCAATCAGGTGGAAGTTGAGTCTTACACCAACTACCTGTTTTTAACGAACCGAGTAGATGCAGTGAACATAGAGACAGGAGATCGCCGGTACAACATTGCGCCTAAACAAGAAGAAAAACTGCTGGATAAGTTCCCAGGCATTGCCAAGCAATTAGACTCAGGCAAGCTAGAAAAAGAACTATATGATTTTGCTGGTCTTATGCAGACTTACAAAGTAGATGCCCACTTAGCTAAGACTGCAATCAACAACCTTGCTAAAGAGCAAATGCGTAACGTATCAATGTCTGTGTTTGAAGAGTTCTGCCAGGCACTTAAAGAAGGCAAGCTAAGCTACTTCACTGACATATTAGACATCAACACAGCAACTGTATTGCACTCCAACGAGATTGAAGCAGCGCAGCGACTTGTTAAATCATGGATTGCAACCGCTACAGATCCATTTGCAGTAATACCAATGGAACACTTGCGCACTGTATTTCACGTACAGACAGAGCAAAACCCGCGCCTTTCACAACGTGAGTTCACAAAACGCATGAGTAGAAACGGCGTCGAAACAGAGCGTAAACGCCCGTACGGAGCAAACAGAGACGCCAGCGTAATACGCGGAGTTGTTACTACGTGGCAGTCAAACGAATTAGAACTCAAGCGATTGCAAGAATCATATTTCACGGAACACGACCGTAAATTGCTTACGGTTTAAATATTAGTTATACTAATATAATAGAACAATATAGAAGGATTCACATGGTTCAGCTGACTCAGGACGTGAGGCCAGATGGCGACAAGCCAATGGAAAAACCAAAAGAACTAGGTCCGCTCAGGGCTTGGTCTTACTCCGCATTGAAAGTATACGAAGATTGTCCCTACCGATCGTACATTCAGAAAGTAAAGAAGATACGAGAGCCTTCAGGTGCTGCAGCAGAACGCGGCACTATGATCCACCAAGAAGCAGAAGACTACGTCAACGGTACGCTTGGCGAGTTCCCTGACTCATGCAAGAAATTCAAAAACGAGTTCGAAGAACTACGCGCCGGATTTATTGATGCGAAGGTTGAGCTTGAAGGTGAGTGGGGCTTTGATCTTGACTGGCAACCAGTCGGATGGATGGAAGCTGCTACATGGGCTCGTATCAAATTAGATGCACTTGTACATGAAGACGAACAATCAGCACGAGTCATTGACTATAAGACAGGCAAAAAGTTTGGCAATGAAATAACACACAGCCAACAAGGTCTGCTCTACGCCATAGGCACGTTCTTTAGATTCCCACAACTCGAGTTTGTACAAGTAGAGTTTTGGTATCTCGACAAAGGTGAGACTACCAAGAAGCAATACAGCAGAGAGCAGGCTATGCAGTTTGCTCCAGGGTGGCATAAACGAGCAATCATTATGACTACCGCTACAGAATTTGACCCAACACCCAGTAAAGACAGTTGCAGATGGTGCTCTTACCGTAAAGGTGATCATCCAGAATGCCACTGGGGCGTTGACTAACCAACTTACTCCTCCCCGTGTAAGCCTTTTGCCCTGAAGACTGTATGTGTCAGGGTTTTTTTTCGCGCATAAAAAAGCACAACAACAACACTTTTAAGGACCAATAAATGTTTCGAGTCATCCTACAAGTAATAGGTATTTTTGAGCTGTATGGCTATTACAAAAAATTCAAAGAACAGCAAGAAGACGAGGGTAAAAAAGATGATCCAGATATTTGACTACTTAGTTGCAGGAACCATGCTAATCGGATTCACCTACCTATGTTATGGCGGTTACCAACTATATAGAGACAAACAAGAGGCCTGGGAGAAACGCAATGACGATAAATTATAAAGAGCTGCTATGCGGCCACATGAAGGAGATGATCGACGATGCATATGTACTACAAACGCGACGGGAACCTAGTCGAATACAAGCTCGTCACAGATCCGAAAGAAGCGACTGTGTGGAGTACACACCGTTTGAAGAAGTCAGAGATCAAGATCATGACCAAAGCAGACAGGACAACAGCCGCTAAATTACGAGAGGAGATACTCCATGACATCCTTAGCAGAGAACCTAATCCCAGTAAAAAATCTACGTCCACCACACACGAGGTACCGCAAAGGCGTAAAGCCCCCGAGCCTCAACATGTTAAAACGCGGCAAACAAAACAAAAAGCTAGGCGACAAAGTAAGCGTTAAGAAGTGGAAAGGTATGACTATGTACTCTCTCACGCTTGAAGAACGCGCTACGTGTCCTAGTGACTGTGAGCAGTGGGACAACTGCTATGGCGACAACATGCCATTCGCTCATAGGTTCGACCACACCGACCCGACTTTCAAAGACCAGTTAGGTATGCAGCTAGAGCAACTAAACCGTAAGCACCCAGAAGGTTTCGTTGTACGCTTACATGTCCTCGGCGATTTCTATGATGGTCTGTACATTGTCCAGTGGCAGTTGTGGTTACACCAGCTTGAGAACTTGCATGTGTTTGGATACACCCACCATCCATATACTTCACAGCTAGGCACTATGATTAACAACGTCAACAATATCCACAGTGACCGCTTCCGTGTCCGATTCTCTGATGATTGGGATACGGAATTCAGTGCGCATGTTGCCCAACCAAGAGATTTAGAGTACGTCGAGCACGGTGTTATATGTCCCGAGCAACTCGGTAAAACAGACAGCTGTGCCTCTTGCGGCTACTGTTGGTCTAGCGATCAACCTATTATTTTTATTGAGCATTAATATTAGTAAGGCTAATAAATGATCATCACAAAACGCGAGTTACTACAACTCACACCTAAAAAAGTAAAAGTATCAAGCCACTACGAGTTTCCGGAGGACGACCGAACTGCGTACTGCAAATGCGAACCTCACTACCGCATAGGCGAGTGGCCTAATAACTGCCGTAGCTGCGGAAGAAGAATCCGTATTTGAACCAAAATATTAGCTGTGCTAATATACTAAACCATCAATGAGTGATGACCTATGTACGAACCATTCGAGCATCAAAAAGTCACGACTGACTTCATAATTAACAACCCTCGTTGTCTTATTACATCAGACCCAGGCACTGGTAAGACTCGTTCTGTCCTAGATGCAATCGCGAACCGCGGAACACGAACCCTGGTCCTCGCACCGTTGTCCATCCTAGAAGCGTCATGGGGCGATGACATCGAGAAGTTTACACCTGACCTAACGTACTCCATTGCATACGCCAAGAATCGTGAGAAAGCATTCTCTGGTGATGAAGATGTAGTTATTACTAACCACGACGCAGTTAAGTGGATCGCTAAAAACTACCACGTGCTATGCGGTTTCGACACACTAGTCATTGACGAATTTACTGCGTTCAAAAACCAAAGTAGTCAGCGTAGCAAAGCCTGCCGCAAGATTGCCGAAGCATTTACCCATCGTATAGCGATGTCTGGTACTCCAAACAGTAATGGCATCCTCGATGTCTGGCACCCAGCACTAATCATTGACGACGGAGAGCGACTCGGTCGTAGGTTCTATAGCTTCCGCGCTTCAGTATGCACGCCCAAGTTCAATGGCTTTGCTAACGAGTGGGTTCAGAAAGACGATGCAGAAGAAGTAGTAGCTGCTGCGCTCAGTGACATCAACATTAGGTACGAATTAACCGAATGTATCGACATGCCAGAGCAAAGTGTACAGACCATGTACGTATCGCTGCCTAAAAAAATCATGCAGCAGTACAAGCAGCTCAGCGAAGACTCCGTGTTGTATACCGGAGCAGCAACAATCAACGCAGTACACGCAGGTGCCAAAGTAAAAAAGCTACTTCAGTTGTGTACCGGCGCAGTTTATGACGAGCACGGTGAAACGCAACACATACACAAAGACCGTTACGACCTCGTGATGCAGCTGGTAGCTGAGCGCGCACAGTCACTCGTTGCGTTCAACTGGAAACACGAACAACGGTACATGGTTGAGCTAGCAGACAAGCTGGGTATCAAGCATGGCACCATCGACGGCAGTACAGCCGCGCACAAACGAAAAGAAATTGTCGACCGATTGCAAGCGGGCCAGCTGCAGGTGGTGTTCTGTCACCCCCAATCAGCAGGACACGGCCTCACTATGACCAAAGCTAAAGCAGTCATATGGGCATCGCCGACATACAACGCAGAACATTATCAGCAGTTCAATCGACGCATATACAGAGCCGGTCAGACTGAAAAGACTGAGGTCATTCAGATAGCAGCGCGTAACACCTGGGAACCAGAGGTGTACGAGAAGCTGCAAGGCAAAGTCGATCGAATGGACCAGCTACTCGGAATCCTAAACAAACTAAAGCAAGCAGCCTAAGAGAGAAAACTAATGAATATTAATGAACTAATAGAATCAAGAGCCAAGGTCAAAGACGCTATCGAAGGTCTTAACCGTGAGCTTAAAGAGCTAAACAAGTCGAAAGATGATCTTGATCACCAGCTCTTATCTCAATTGGATGAGCAGGGTTTGTCACGTACCGCTAATGACAAAGCCAGTGTATCCATTAATGAAGCCCAAGTCCCTGATGTCCAAGATTGGGATGCTCTGTACGAGCACATCACAAAGACTAAAGACTTTGCGCTTCTACAAAGACGGGTATCGTCGACTGCATACAAGGAACTACTAAAGCTCGGAGAAGCTGTTCCTGGTGTGGAGACCCGAGAAATTCGACGCATTAACTTTCGATCCTTATAAACCTAAACATGAATCATGAAGAGTATAAAATATGTCTAAATCAGCAGCAGTAGCAGTAGTATCAAACAACTTAGTAGCATCAACTGACAAGTTACCAGCTCACCTCGTAGGTATTGACGGTGGTCGTGGTAACGAGAACGTTGGTAATAACGTACAAATCCCGCGCGTTAAACTTCTCCAGAAGATGTCTAACGAAGTGGACAAACACCACGCCGCATACGTCGAAGGTTGCGAGCCAGGTCACCTGGTCAACACCCTTACCAATCATAACTACGGCAACGACCTGTACTGCTTGAGCTTAACGTTCAAGACTGAGTTCGTTGTATGGCGTCACCTAGACGCTGGTGGTGGTTACGGTGGCGCATTCGGCTCACAAGCAGACGCACAAGCGTATGTCGATGCACAGGATAAGCCTAGTGAGTACGACATCAACGAGACACACGCGCACGTCATCCTCATCAAGAACCCTGAGACAGGTGAGCTAGAACGTTCTCCTGCCATCATGGATTTCGCTAGCTCCAAGCTGCGTGTATCCAAAGCATGGAACTCTCAGATCGGTATGAAGGGCGGTGATCGATTCGCAGGTCTGTGGAAAGTATCTGGCGTACCTACCGAGAACAAGATGGGCAAAGCATTTATGAATTGCGAAGTCTCGTTTGTTGGTTGGGCTCAAGAAGAAGATTACAAGGCTGCTGAAGCCTTGTACGAGCAGTACGCTTAATAGAAAAAAGGGTGAGTCGACCAAGCAGCGCACTGATAAAGCGTTTCGCTCACAGGGACGGCCTGATCCACCGTTGGTCACAACGGATCACTTAATCTATGAACGAGCACAGTTTTGTAAGATCTATACATAACGCTCTGTCACCCGACGTGTATAAGTGGAAAATCCACGATACATATACGGGAGGTGTCCCCGACGCTTTCTACGCAGGACCAGCTGGGACGCTGTTCGTTGAATACAAGTACGTTAAATCCCTTCCCAAGAAAGACACAACCGCGATCCGTCATTCGTTGTCCGCGCTTCAATGTGCGTGGCTCGAGCGTATGAAAGGGTCAACGAATGTCGCACTAATATTAGGAATAGGTACTACTGCACTAATAATAGTAGATGACTTCTCAGCTAATATATGTAAATCTACATATGTAGAGCAAAGTATTCCACGTCGGCAGGTAGCCCAGTGGATTTATGACGTAACACACTCAGGACGAGCAAATGAAAAAAACAAACCAACTGCCCCGAGCCGTGAATAACTTGCGAGCTATCTGGGAAAAGAAAAAAGTAGAAATGCAATTCACCCAAGTCGAAGCTGCCAAAGAGCTTGGCTGGTCACAAGGCGCAATATCTCATTACCTCAACAACATTACCGACTTAGGCCCAGCAGCAGTAATTAAGTTTGCAAACTTCTTAGAAGTCGACCCGCGAGATATAGATCCTACTGTCGTCGAACACTTACCAAACGTGCGCACGCGAATAGTAAAGTATGACTGGACTAATCTTTCGAAACAAACTAACGAAAAAATTTACGACAATAACCCCCCATCAACGTTTCTAGTAACAACTACCGTGGATACATTTATTAATCTGCCAGACGCAGTCAAAAAAATGACTGCGCAGTTTCCAGGCCAATACTTAATACGAGTGTGCTCAGTCAAAGACGCCCCCAACGCTAATATATTCTTAGTGCAACTAAAAGGTGAAAAAAAGGCTTTAGCATATCTAAAAGACGACCTCCCTCCCGCAGGCAAAATAGCAAAAATGTTTGCTGTACTCGGAGCTGCTCTCTTGGATATGAGCGCTGGCCTCCAGCAATCGTACAAAACCGTATAAATATCTTGCAATTAATACTAAAGCTAATATATTTAGAACTTCTTGCGTAGGGCGTTGTCCATAGTCCTGCACATATTTTTAATGCAGGAGGCATATCAATTGGAAGAACTCTTATTAGACAAGTACGGCCCATTTATGGACTTAGAAGAACTCGCCGTACTACTAAGAATAAAAAGACAGTCTTTATATCAACAGATCTATCGGCGCGGCTTAGACATACCCCATGTAAAACGTGGGAAAAAATATCTTTTCCCAACTCAAGAAGTATCGAAGTACTTCACATCCCAGCTAAGTCTGCCGGCCTTAGATTAACGTACCTAGAAAGCTGATCGAGCGTGCGGTGACCTGATACAACCCGCACTTGCTCGACTGTCATCCCCCTCTCAAACATCCTACTTATTGCTTCGTGCCGCAAATCGTGGAAGCGTAAGTCAGGCATTCCTAATTTATCCGTCATCCTGGCAAACTTGTCAGAAATGCTCGCTGCACGCTTTACAGGGATAAGGTTTGGCCCTTGCCCAAAGCCATTCTGTGCACGTAGGAGCGCCTCTCTCACGCCTTCTAATATAGGTATTTCCTGCTCTGATTGGCCGGTTTCAGCGTGCTTATCTTTCCGCTTTAATCGGATTACTCCTTTACGTTCATTGATATCAGACCACTTCAATGCCCAGATTTCTCCCTGGCGCATCCCTGACTCCACTGCCAAATCAATTGCAGTGCCTATCCAATGCTTCCCAGCTTCCTCCATCAGTAATTCAAACTCACCTGGTTCTAAGCGCCTATCTCTTCTGACACTCCCCATGATGATTTTCTTCTTTTTTAGCTCATCTATCGCAATATCAACTACTGGCTGCTCAGTTCTTATCCTGCTGTTCTCTACCGCCTGCTTCAAATAATACATCTGACTTTGTAGTGTGCTTGCCTTGATTGTCTTGCGCCGATACGCCGCGAAGTCCAGTACGTCATCTACAGTCATATCGTGTATCGATACACCGCGGAAATATTGTTTTATCTGATTGAGCTGCCCGAGCTTTGGACCATCAATTTTCAGGTCAAACCGCGCGTAACTGTAGATTAGGTCGTCAATGATGTTCTCAATGAGCACGGACCGCGTTTCACGAGTATCGATCCACGAACCGTTGTCCATGCTCGTCTCTATGCGCCGTGCCCAAGCGAGAGCTGCTGCTTTAGTTAGAAAAGATTTTGACTGAGGCGAGTGCCCCTTGATGCGAACCTGTGCCTGGTACTTATTTCCCCGCTTCCGTACGGTTGCCATAGTGTGACCCTGGTGTGACTGAGGCTTTTATTTTACTAAAAACTTCAGCCACATCAAGGGCTTATGTATATGGCGGAGAAGGAGGGATTCTGCCCTCCGAATCGTACCTTTTCGTTCTATATCAACAAGTTAGCTACTACTTATGTCTACCTGTACTACAACTACAGATTTACGTAACTTATTGATACTACTACTTAAATTATTTTATATCATTTTGCGCTGTGACAATGTCACAACTTAAGGTCCTGCTTGGCTATCGCACCTAGTGCTACAAGAATAAAGCCTATTACGTAAAGAATCATGTGTGCCTCTGGTCGGTTGAGGCGAGATTATACGG
>Ga0233399_1000541_pt1 | contig 14205 bp, 15 predicted proteins | sample 43DmetaG_FD_182698 | JGI IMG/M metagenome (GOLD analysis project Ga0233399, IMG submission 182698) | Seawater microbial communities from Monterey Bay, California, United States - 43D | ecosystem: Environmental > Aquatic > Marine > Coastal | place: USA: California | collected 2016-11-08 | reverse complement strand
AAATTCCCATGTAAATTAATCTATACTTATATTTAATTTTCTAGCACTTTATTATTGTAATGCAGTTGTGAAACCTGTTGGGAAACTAAATCCTGAAATCCAGAATATATTTGGTTACCCTTTAAAAGCCCAATGATTCAATTATCCTACTCTTTTGACTAGATCAAGCATCCAACTCGACAAAGATTTTAATGAATGATAGCAGAATGCCCATGATTAAGGCACTTTATTTAGATAAAGATTCTCATAAATGATTTCTAAGTCCTCAGAGATTAATACAATACCATGTATTCCTTTATCCAAACTTATTAAACTACTACACACAATATCAACTAATTTATTATGACGTGATATTTCTTACAACAATACGATTTTTAATGGATTTTGATCACTTGGATTTATTTTATGAATGACTTCTTCTAAGTCAATACTACTCGGTAACATCGCAAGAGTTTCTTTTATTATTCTTAAGACTTTATTGTCACGAGATTCTCCGCCAGCAACAACTGTTCTTGGTTGTAATGATATGATTGAATCTATTAATTAGTTGGTATCCATTATTTAAGATGATATTTCTGCATTAATGTGTTATCCAAAAGCTTCAGGTTTCTCGACTTAAGGGAATTCTCTGATTTTCATCTCATAAAATGCTGGATTTGCACCAGATTTGTCAAATTATTTTTAATCTTTACTTGGAACTTCGTCTGGAATGACATAAGGTAAATTTGGATCACTAAGTATGTATTTTTCATCTCCAATCACCTTTTCATTAAAGAATTGATTTGCATATACATTTAGTAATCTTCTATCCATTTCATCAGTCACTCTTCCGCCATATAGTACTTCAGAAATTATGAATTTAATCATATCCCATTAAACGTTTCTATTTCCATCTTGGCTTTTATCTGTAGAGCTTTCTAAACACATTAATAATATCTAATCACTTGTAATCCAATCGCTATCATTAAAGTCATATTTTAAATTCCAACCTAATGATTTAAATTTAGCTCTTTCTATTATTATTGAATGGAACCATGATAAAGAAAATACTAATTTTTTATATTTAGCTTTCTCTGATTATATTTTTATGTTAAATTTATCATCGGGCATATTATTATATAATCTACTCATATTTGCTTTTAATCCTTTTGCAGGCTCGGTAGTTACTCTTAACGAGTTTTATAATACAGAAATTGGGAATTTTGGATGAGGGTTAGTTGACATGAAAAGTCTGAAATTTTCATGTACATTATTCTTATCAATCTCTAATTATTCTAATATCTTTTCTAATTCTTTTAAGAAATTTAAAGATAAATGGCAATTTGTTAGATATAGCCAAGACCCATTTCTTGATGCCTCATAAATTTTTTCTCTAGCTTTACCCACTTAACCTTGACCTAAAGATACAGGGATAAGTCTTTTTTCTTTTTAGTGAGCTAAACTTTCTAATTAGCCTAAGGGATCGACACCAGGTACTAAAATGAATATAATTGGTTATGTTTTTATTGAATCTTCAAATATTTTGTCATAAAAAATAGGGATTGGTGTTACGAAATAATCACCAATTTTGTCTGCTACAAAAGCATTTGTAGCAAAAAGTACTCTATCAGGTCTAATAATCTTTAATAATATCATTTTTCTTAATCTATCACATTTTTATTCCCATTCTCCTGGTAAATTATCAGTTTCTGGTGTTGCACACATGAACCAACGTTTCCATTCTTTTGAATTATGAACAAATGCTCCTATAATACCAGTAAAGTTTGGCATACGTTCTAATTCATTTATTTAGCTCCAAACTAATGTTGTAATCCACTCAGGATTAGGGTTACCTTATTAATGTTTTTAATCAGTTTATATTCCACTTCCACCTTTTAGTAAGAATTGATATTCTTCCATATCAATATCTGTGCTTAAATTAATTGCCATTTAGAATGATAAGAGTAATTTATCTTTTTCAAATAGACCTCTACAAGCGAATCTATATACTTCTTATTTGTGTTTTTCACAAATACTTGCTAATTTTTCTTATAAAGAGTCTGAAAGACCTGGATTTTTTTCCATATATTTTATTATATTTGTAGAAAATAATTAAATATAAGAATCTAAACTTAATTAATACATATTATCTAATTGTGAGAAATCATTGACAATAAAGAATAATTTTGCAGCCACTCTGGCAAGATTTTTATAATTTTCTCTTGCAGCCATTGTTTTTTTCATAGCTGTCACCGAATTTTCGATTTGACTTCTTACATCTTCTTCTGTCTCTTTTGATTATTATAAAGTTTTTATTAAAGTTTCATCATCCACTAATGATCCTTTAGTTTCTTATAACATTCTTAAAATTTCATCATCTAATTGTCTAAGTTTTTACTCATTTTGACCTTTCTTTTGAATCAATTCAATTCTTGTCTTTTCTAGATTATTTTCCATTTTTCTAATAACCTCAGAAGTCAATTACTCTTCAAGACCTTTTTCTTTTACAATGAAATTAACTAATGTAACTTAAGTAGATATTTCTGGCTTATAAGTAGGGTTCGACAATTTTGTAGTCATAAAAAATCTGAAATTTGGATCATATAAAACTTCTTTTTCTCCCATAATCAACATTAATTTACCAGCGACTTTTTTAAAGTTCTTTTTAAGAACTGGTTCTACGTTTGAATCTATATCTTCCTCAACGTTTTATAATACAATGACCATACCGCTTGATATAGCTTTTTCAATTTAAGAAATATAATTTGTAGTTTATGGATCAATGACAATGAGTTTATTTTTATTAATTTCTTTTTCCATAGATTTGACCCATTTATTACCTTGCATTTATGGATCTATCATTAATGGCCACCTTTTGCTTTTTGTTACTAATACACCATTATCTTTTGAGAATGAATCATCTGGTAGTCCTTAGAAACTCCATTATAAGAATTCACTTGGTTTTGCTAAGAACTCTTAGAAATTATAATATCTTTAATGTGGAATTGATAATTTCTTAATATTTATCATCATTGATGTCAAATATTAGTCTCGATATTCACTTCCAAAAGGACCTGCATAACACAAAAATGCTGAAGTAAGTAATGCATCTCCAATTAAATAATCATAATTTTATTCTAACATTTTTTTTCTAATTATCCAACCTTCTTTTGTGCTCGATAAACCTGTAATCAATTTATCAGATCTGTCTAATTTTATTTACATGAGAGAAGTTTCTTCATGATATTATTACATTTCTTATTTGAATCTTACTAAATCATCATTTAATTTTATAATGGTATCTTTTAATTTGAAGTAATTTTCTCTTAATAACATTAATTCATCTTCAGATTTTTTAAGCTTCTCTTTAAGACTTGCGACTTTTTTTCTTTTAGGTTCAATATCTTTATTTGCCTTAGCATATGCTTCCATTGCCAAAACCCAATCCCACATAGCACCAGCGGCATCAGAAATACTCATTACATTATCTCTTGACATATCTCCTTTATGAGTATATTTCTCCATTTTTTTAATTGTAGATTAAGACATATTTTCTTTATCATATGTTTTAAGTTTTTTTAAAAAATCTGGATCGTTAATCTCTTTTTTTATACTAGCCCAACTAGTATCTTTACCAAGAATTGTCATAATTGCTGAACAAACAACGTTTACGGCAGGTGGTGGTTAATTATATGTTCTTAATTCTGCAATTTTATTTTTTTATAAGTTATTAAGACCATCCTCAGCTGCTCTTAAAATAGGTTCAGCTTTTTCAACTTCTGCCTATGCCTCAGCAGCTAAATGTTCAATTTCTGCTTTTTCTTTATCTAAAATTGCTGTTCTTTTTTCAACTTCTTTCTAACTTTCATTTGAATTTATTTAATCATTTTCAATTTTAATCATAAGATCTTCACAATCTTTAGTTTTTTTTGATAATTCAACTTAATTAATTCCAAGCATTTTTTGCAATAATTCTGATGATTCTGCGGCATCATCTAACTTTTTAAGACCGTTAGATAATTTATTTATTTCCCCTCCTATTTCTCCTTATTTTTATTATAATAAATTTGTGTAGCCAGTAACTAAATCAATATAAATAGTTGGTGTAACATAATACACTCTTTTAAGTTCATTATACATTTTTGTACTTAAATCTAACACTTAAGTATGAGCGATGCCAAAGAATTTAGCCAAATTATTTTTCAACACAGTATCTGATTCCATATTCTCAGCAGTCTATTCTTCCTCTGGAATTTCATGTGTTTTCACATTTTATAAGTATTAATGAGCTACTTCTATCAATGCCTCATTAGGCCATGGTAAATACCATATACATGTTGTATTATTTACGAGACCTGGATACATACGAATGTAGTTTTTAAGCCCATCACCAGTTTTACTCATACATATAATAATGTGGAAATTAGCTTATATTCTTGAATAGAAATATTCGTTCAATTCGTCATCATGAACTCTTGCGTCTTTACTTAATTTCTTTTCATTTAAATATTCTTTTTTTATTTTATCTCTAATTGCAGGTAAATCCTCTTTAGCAGAAAATAAATTTGGAATCTCCCCTACAGTCAATATATTATTGATGTCTTCTACAAAGGCATCATTTATTATTTCATTATCACTGAATAAAAATACTCCTTATTTATTTCTGAGACCACAAACAGTTGACCATTTTTTAATGTCTTCTCTAAATTCTCTTAATCTATAATTTTTATGTAGTTCAATCTAAAAGATTTAATATCCTGCGATATAACTTGCAAGTCTTGTCAAACAATGTCTTCCTGAACCGCCTTCTCCTACTAATAGACCATGACCTTTTGCTAATTTTATAATTCTATGAATTTTACATATATAATAAATGGCATCTTAGAATAAAACAATATTCATCTATTATTATTTACTTTTATCATTATATTCTTTAAGTTTATCTTCAACAATTTATTTTAATTTAATTCTTTCATTATAACCAACTTCTTGATAAACATTTGGTGCATTTTCATCAAAGAAATCAACAAAAATAGAATCTTCTTCATTTTCATTAGTACATTCTTTCATATTCGTTAATAATGTCATTTCAATCTATTCAGTTATTATTTTTTTCAAATCAGATCTATCTTCATGATTAACTAATCTATCATGGAATATTCTAAGACATTCATGAACCCATACTCTTATCAAATTTTGTTTACTATCACAATAGAATCTATTTATCTAATATAATCCTTATATGATTTTACTCATATCTCTAAGATTAAACATATAATGGCATTTTGCTGGAATTGGCAAGAATTTTTCTGAAACTCTTTTATATAAATTGATTGTTGCGATTGCCAAGGGTTCTGATAATGGTTTAATCTCTTCGTCGAATTCAGAGAATTTATGAGCCAAAATTGATTAGAATATACGTTATAACTATTTATCATTAGGGAATGTAAAATTTAAAGTGAAAAACTTTGATTATAGTCTTTAACTTATCTCTGCTCTACCTCCTCCTGGGGGTCCCATGGCAGAAATGAATTATATATCTAAAATGTATTTAAATAATTCTTTTTAATTTGCATCAAACCATCCTTAATAGTCCATCCATTGTCTTAAAAGTTCGATAGCAGATTATGTACCAAAAGTATCTTTTCTAGGCATATTTAAATCATCAATGAAGAACATGGCTTTTTTTCCACTTGGTACCATTTTATTTTTAGTTCTTTTAACCAACTTCGATTCAATAATGTCTTAAACTTTTGCTGCAGTAGTTTATGCACTAAATACAATAGAACCTGTACTATAACTGTCATCTAAATCAATTAATATTCCATTCAACAAAACGGTTTTTCCTGTACCAGTCACACCACAGCATAAAACATTTACATTCTATCTTGTTAGTGCTTATATAATATATCTATTTCTTGTAGTATCTGCTGTTGGAACAAACATTTTATGGAAAGATACTCCGGCAGGTGGCTTATATATGGCGCTTATTTTTTCTTCCCATAGACCCCATTCTAGTTTCTCTGTATTTATATAGTAATCATAAACTGTATTGTTGTGTGGGAACATACTTTCGATGTCTCTCATATAGTAGTCAAAAATATTTCTACCATCTTCATTTACGCTAGCACCGAAAGACCAAATTAATGCAAAGGCAAACCATTTTTCTAATAAACTAATATAAAGATCATCTTTTTTTGAACTTTCAAATGATAATGCATTGTCTTATTTTTATAAAGAATCAAGTAATTTACAGAACCCAATAACAATGGCAGTATTAGAAATAGGAATCAATTCTTTACATTTACTTTTAGCCTTAATTACTTTTGGAATCCATTTTTCTATCAAATCATTTAAACTTTCTCTTAAAAATTCATCTTTATATTATTCAATCCAAGATTATACATAGCTTTCCCATCCTAGATCATTTATGTCTAAATATACCATACCAGCTCTAGAAACTGTTGCAGGACTGGCTACACTTAAGTCTTAGACTTCAAAAATCAATCCCATTTAAGGTGGTAATGATATACGATCACCATTTAACAAAGTTAACACTTTATTATCATCTAATACTGTATTCATACTTTCTATCCATAAAGTATCTACAGGACCATCAAGAACCATCCATTTCAAATCATTAGATTCATCTCTGCAGAGTCTTGCCATCATAGTTGATAGTACTCCGTCATACCATTCCATAGTTTATATATCCATATAACCAAAAAGATCATTTATAGTAATTGATTTAGGGTTCAATATTTCACATTTAATTCCTGGATATTTTGTTGAATTATTTTTATGTAAATGAGCTATAGTTTTTTGAAGCATTTTCCAACATGTTGATTTTCCTGATAAGGTTTTTCCTACCAACATATTACCGTGTCTTGTATTTGTTGAGTCATATAATTGAATAATTTTTTGTACTTACATTTGGTTGATTTATAAATTATTACTTTTTACAATATACTCTATATTTTCAAGTAATTCTTAATTAATTGAGTCTACCATGTCAATATTAGGGAATAAATCTTAAAATAATGCATTAAATAAATGAACATCATCTACAATGAATTTTGGTATATTCATATCTTTAATTGCTTTCATTATGATTTTAACTTCAGATTATATTTCTTCTTATTCTATTTCTTTTTGAGAAAGCTCTTTTTATGCTTCTTTTGCTGCGGCATCTTTTTCTTTGTCCACACTTTTGTCTCTTTTGATCATACCAGCGTATGTCAAAACACTCTTAATTGCTCTGAGACCAAAATCATAATGATCTTATTTTGAAAGTTATTAAATCATCAAATTATATAATGTAGTCATTTTAATTGAATGATATTTACCAAATTTGAATCCTTCAGATTAAAGCATAATTTCGCAAATATTAGCTAAATCTGGTAACATCATAGAAATAGGTCTAAATTAGGATTTTAAATTATCAGGTAACTCACTACGACCGGCATAGCCAGGATTCATTGTGATAAAAATACCTGTTTATTCTTTAATAGGAATAACTTCTCCTTCAAAAGCAAAACTAGTGAAATTTTCAGGATGATATTATTTTAAAGCATTATAAATTTAATGTACTTATTGAGCAACAACTGAAAGTACTTCTAATTCGATACGATTAAATTCATCGAAACAACCCCAACAACCAGTTTACATTAAACCACTAAACATACGACCAATATATTTATAATCAAAACCATCTGAACAATTAAATACCAAAACGAATTTCGCCATTCCTTTACCAAGATCCTTAACAGTTTCTGTTTTACCCGTTCCTGCAGGTCCTTAAGGGGCTCCTCCTTTTTTAAGCATCATAGCGGCAGTTAATGTCATGTAGCATCGATCTGTCAAACTCGTTGCTACAAGTCTACTATTATTTCCTTAATATTCGAAACCATATGGGAATCTGGTATTATTTATATGTTCAATATAACAATCGTAGCTCTCACTTTAAGGAGTGAAATAGAATCTTAATTGTTTTAACCAATCAAATGAATTTGGAGAAACACAAGTTTTATACAATTATTCCATAATATCTCTGGAATGTACCATAACAGTAATCAATGCAACTAATTTTAGTCTATCCACCTCATTAGTAGGTTTTCTTACTAATTTTGTTAATTCTTCAATAAAATTACGTTTTTCATCTCTAGCTATTTTCCATGATCTAGCTTTATCGGGTTTTTCTGAATTATATATGTTATTAATTGCAGAGAGACTTTCGTTTGTCCAAAAAATACAACTGGCAGTTATTAATAATTATCCTGGCCAAGTTGTTATCCATTTATCAACCCATTTCATTCCTTAGGCATCTTTTTTTTTTATTCCTAAATGAGTTCCCATAAGTTTTTTTTTCAATGTTTCTCTCATAACTTTTTCTACTTGAAGAAGCCAACTTTCTATTCCATATTCACAAGGAACTTTTAATGATAGATTTAAATTTTCCCCATCAGGTGATATTATAGAATCAACTTACCAGTTTTCTTATCCTCTTCCTCTACCTGGAATACTAATTGTACTAAACTCTAGTTTTTTTATTCCTTCAAAGCATTTTTTAACATGTTTATTTACTCTCATAGGTTCTTTAGAATTTCCTAATAATTCGAACAAATCATCATTATATATGAAATAAAACCTAGGGAATTCTTTTCTTTTTCTTTCTAACAATTAGAATAGAATTTTTTAACTTTCATCTAATTTTTTGCTCATGTCATATAAATCGGTTAAAAAATCTTACACAATTAAAGCACGTTTAACATTTCTATCTTCATACATTCTTGACATATGGAATGATAATCTTGTATTTACAGCCATAAATTTAGTAATATCACCAATAAGTTACTTATCTTAATCATTTTGTTAAGAGGCAAATATTGATTCAAGATATATCCATTATCTCTATACTTGAATAAGAATTTCTATTGTTTCCATAATTTAAGTAAGAATTGTTTCCCAATTTTCAATAAACTATTTAAAACTCTCATAAAATAATGTAGTCTTTTAAGTAGCCAATATTGTCATATTTTCTTCTAAAACTGAATTTATTTCATCAGTTTTTTTTATTTTATATGTTTTTTTATGAGGTTCCATTTCAATTGTTAATGTTTCCCATGTAGTTTCAATTTTTTAAAGAGCACTTTCTATCTTATATTCTTCCCTTGCTACTTCACAAATTTCTCTAACCGCCTCGGCATTTTATATCAAATTTAGTTTAAAAACTTCTCCTATTGAGAATGTATCAGAATTAGGCTCTATCAAAGACCCTAATAATCTCTGCATTTTTTCCCAATGTCTTTCTCTCATATAAGGTTCCCTTAACATTTGAATTAAAGGTAATGTTGATTTGACTTATTCAAGGGTAATTTTAATATTCATTGTCACTTCCCATTTTTTAACATCTTTTGAATAATCTTTCATAGCGTTAAGATATTCATCTTCAATTTCTTCTTCGATCTCTTCTACGTTTACTTTTCTAAATTAGTAAGTCATTATGTTTTTCCATCTTTTATCCCAAGATTCTTTATGTTACCAAACCATTTCAAGGTTTTAAATTTCTTTCTCTACAAATTCTAAATCTGTTGATGGAACATAGTTTATTTTGAATAATTCAACACCGAATTTTTATTTTTCTTCACGGGCTCTTTATACTCTTGTTATTTCTTTATATTCAGCTAAAATCTAAAAGGCTTTATCATTATTTGTTGTGGAACTTGAGAAAGGTGCATTTTATACAAATTGTCCCTTGTTATCTGCTGCTTCTTTCATAAATTCATCAAGGCCTTTGGATTATTCTAGATATAGGTCCTTTTATTATTATATAAATTAAATTAAATTAAATTAAATAAATTAAATACATTATAGCTTTTCTAAATGACAATTGAAGCCTTATCAAGCATAACACAAAAATCATTCCATTCCTATCTTAAATTATTTCTTTTAGTTTATTCGTCATCTTTTAGAGCTAAACTGTATTCATCTAATAATTTGAATTTTTCTTCCAAAGGAATTAATTTTGATTCAAGTTAAGGTTTATCTTCCATTAATTTTTTAAGTAAATCATTGCTTTTTTTAAATTAATGAAGATCACTTATTGGTACACTCAATTATACAGAGCTTGTCTAAAATAATTGATATAAGCCAGATAAATCTTTACAAGCCTTTTCTTATATTGCAGAAAGTGTAACATTTTACCATACTGCCATGATTTCAATCAATGTATTTTTAATGCTTGTATTATCTAATGAAATACAACCAGATTTATCACTTGTTTTTTATGCATGAATTTCGGATTAAATAATTTCATAATTTTCAATTTTTGATTTCAAATGACTTATCGATTCATTTTAATCTGCCATCATTTTAGTCATTTTTTCTTTAATATCAATTTTTAGCCAGAAATTATCTCTTTTTCTCCAAGGATCTAAAAGTTCACCCAAACCATCGCTAGTTTTTTTTAGATTATTCAATATTTTATCTGTATATCTTTTAATATCATGATCTTCACTTATTCTATCATAGAAACTTGCTAATTTTTTACCATCATCTTCAAGTGTAATCTCATCTATTTTAATCGGTTATTTCACAGGTCTTCCTGGAATAGGATTTTTTGCCTCTTTTTCTATTTATATGTTCACTTCAGTTAGTTTTGCTATTCTTTCTTAATGCATTAATAATTCCATTCTTTTGAAATCTTTAACGACCTCTGTCATAGCAGCAGTCGTTTGTCTAACCTAAGCAATTAAATAATCTGTTGTAGGTTTGAATCCTAATTAATTATTTTCTAGTTCTACAGATAATCTAAATTATGGTATAGGATTGGTCTTTTCATCACCAACTGTTTTTTGTAATTAGAGTAATGATACTTTTAATGATTTTTTTAATGCTTCTTCAATTTTCATATCAATTGAACTTACATATTTAAACCATTATTTTTATATATCTTAACGTTAAAATATGAAATATTCATAAGATTCGCATAATATTTATTTTATATCCTCTAAATGATTTTTCATTTTTTCTTACATTTCTTTTCTATGTTTTTCTTATTCTTCCATGAAAAATTTGATTTCATATTCTTATTTTTTATCTATCAAAATTAAAGGAATTTATGAAATTTCTTAACATTTTGCATATATTTTTTATGTATTTGACTTAAAAACGTGTAATTTATTACTCAATTCACTACAAGATTTTCTTACATCTCTAACAAAGTTTTCTAAAATAGTTTTACTAGACCATTTTAATTTATTTAAACCAGGAGCAATAACTTTTTCTGTCTATTCTAAATGTTGTTTGAATAATTTTTTATAAAGTTATTCATTTTTATTTTCTTCAAATTCTTCCATACATTCAATTATATTATTGTAATCCCTTACTGCCAATAATACAAACTCTCTTAATACTCTTAAAGGCTCTTTATGAATAGTTGTAATATCATCAGCATAGGCTGGAACGACAACTCCAAAATTAGCCAATTTTTTCCATGTGGTAACTTCTTTCATTAAATTGAATAATTATCTATCAAAATTGCTTTCCAAATGACCAGGTTTACTTTATAATAAAGAATTTTTGGCTTCAATTATATTTTCCTCATTTTTGACTAAAACAGCTTTAGAAAGTTTTCCTTCCATTGGGTTATGGGATTCTTCCATGTCTCTATTTTCCTCTCTCCATTCTTTTAATCTATATTAGATTATAAATTGTCTAAATGTTGAGAAATATAAATCATATTTATCTAATGCCGTCTTCTTAACACTATCATCAACAAAACATAGTCTATCAATCTATTCTTTCATTTGTTCAATTCTATGCACTAAACTACGTACAAATACGGCTTGTCCTGAATATTTCCCTTAATTTAATGGAACTAGATTTTTAAAATTTTTCATATGATCAAATTCTTATTTTGTCTATTCTAACTCTTATTAGAAAAATTGAATGACTTCCACTGCTTTTTTTCTTACTGAATTTTTAATGCTCTCTCTCTTTGCCAAATAATCAAAGGCTTCTAACATCTCAACACCTTCTTTTACTGTAACTACAGATTCGAATGCTTACAAAATGACTTTTTAATACATGATATCTAAATCTTTCATCCCAATTTTAAATGAATTAAATTCATCATGCCATGAAGATGCCTTTACATCAAGAATTTTGTCTTATTCTAATTATCTTATTTTATCAATTGATTTTCGGAAAGTTAATTTTATTTCTTCTAAGATATTTATTATTTCTGGTCCCCTTTTTATAAATAATTAATTTTTAATAAATATACTTTGATCCTCCGAATTATGGAATTTAACTATCACTTCCTTTTCTTGCAAATTGTAATTAACCTTCACATATCTCTTTTAATTCTATACATCTCTAAACGAAAGCCTCAACTTGTGCAAAAATAGTATTCATATTGAAATCCCATTTAATTTATGGGTTATTTTTGGTAATGATTCCTGTAGTTACTGTATATATTTTTTTCCATTTATTTCCGCAGTCAATACTATCTTAAAGATCTTACATACATTTTTCAATATCTCCATCAAGCATATCTTTAATATTGATTTATTTTTTGCATCTTTTTATAATTTCATTAGAAATTTTATGTAATAATCCTGTGATACGATCAGATTTATTATAATGAGAAGATTTTTCGAATATCATTCTAACTCTATTTAATAAATTTGGTAAAATTTCTGGGATTTATCTTGGAGATTCACAGTCTTATAATTATTTACATGGTTCATAGAGACTCTTTAAATATAATAAATTATCATCTGCCTCAATGGAACCTTCCTTAATTTTACTAGTTAAATCTTAAAATCCACTATTATATGAGGATTCTTATTTTGTCAATATAGATTGAATTTATTTTAAGTCAGGTTTATCCAATTATGCATCAATATAGCTTAAATTATTTTTTCTTCTTCTCCAATAATCAATTTCATCTAGTGGACCAGCATTTTCTAAGTCATGTTAACTGTCTTGATTATTCACAACTTCTTTAATTTATCTGTTCCAAAATATCATTGTAGTTTCTAATCTTTAAATTAGATCTTTATCATGGTATGCTTGATCTATATCAGGAAAATATTCATTTGGAATATATAACTCGGTAAATCCCTCATATGCGTAAGCTTATTCTGTTAGTGTGGCCATAAATTTATCTAATTGACCCATGAATTCTTTTTTTGCATTTTCAGGCCATGTTTTGTCTCTTATGAAAGAATAGATATATATATTATTCATTTAATTTAAAAGTGCTTTTAGATAGTTATTTTATATCTTTCCTGCAGAAAAACATAAAGAGACATTTTTCATATCCAATTCATAATTATTATCAGGGGATGGTATTTTCATAAAATAGCAAAAATCTGAATCATGATTATTTTTATTAAATTTAGGTGGTCCAGTAAATGAAAATCCTAATTACGTCTCTTAACACCAACAACACATTAAAATTTTAGTTTCATCCTTAGCAAAATCCCATGTTAAAACATCATACTCAGGTTTCCAAAAATCACTGTCATATTTGTCTAAGAATACATCAATACTGTCCTTGAAATAATTGATTGTTTCTAAAATTATAATAAATTTACCTTAATGTCCTTCAACCTTATCTCTAAATGATTCTATAACATTAATGCCACCAATGACTTTTTCCACTCCATCTATGAATTTTTCTCTAGGATTTCGTGAGTCTACCGATGTTTCTTTTTACTTATCTCCCTCACCATCTTCTAATTTTTCAAGATTGAGATGCATTCCATCTTTATTCTCTTGTTTGTCATTTTATGACTTTATATCTTATTACTCTTCTTGAGGTTTATCCTAATTGGTTTCTTAATTAGCTTTTTCCTCTTACATATTTGAAATCTTTAATTAATTATTATTAGATGAAGTTTTATTTTTTCTAAATATCTTAATTTTTGAATATTTATTTATTTAAAAATTCTTTTTTACATTATTCTATTAATGAAACAAATATTTAAACATCTCTAAATAACGTTTCATAAAGTAAGGGTATGAAAATAAAATTGGTCAACACCTTGATTTTGATTTATGGAATAAGGGAAATATGATTTTGATCTAAAATCATTTAAAAACATATATTAATGAAAATTTTTAAATAAATAAATGACATATACATCAAATGATAAAAAAATCATTGTTCAATGTATTATTTTGCTAATTCTATGAAAATATTAAAAATCTAATATA
>Ga0233399_1000540_pt1 | contig 14224 bp, 29 predicted proteins | sample 43DmetaG_FD_182698 | JGI IMG/M metagenome (GOLD analysis project Ga0233399, IMG submission 182698) | Seawater microbial communities from Monterey Bay, California, United States - 43D | ecosystem: Environmental > Aquatic > Marine > Coastal | place: USA: California | collected 2016-11-08 | reverse complement strand
TCGAGGTCTAGCATATGTAATGGATGAAGATGGAGGCGAGTTTCAAGTCTCAGTCAATCAACTCGATAACATCGAAGAGAGCCCAGAGCTACCCTCTCAGCGCCACGACTGGTAAATAGGAACTCTGATATAATAGTAGTATGAAAAAATTAAGCGAAACATACAAAGAACTAGGGATTGCATTTAGCTTCCCTATCGAGATTATGGAAGCCAATGACGAGGACGAAGCTCGTGCTCATTTCGAAACTTTAAAACAACCAGCTTAATAGCACTATGAAAATAAATACACAAAAACTAACTGAATACATTAACGACTGGGCAGACCAATCAGAGGAACAAGCCTATGAGTGGGCTTCCGATGGTTGCTTTGACGAAGCCTATAAAGCTGAAGTAATTGCTAACTTCTTGAGGGAAGACCTTGTGAAGGGTATCGAGATGGACTTGATAGACGCAGAGGAATAGCACTATGAAGATAAAATTTCAAAGAAAACATATCGGATGGGGAATGACGCCAGACGAACCACTAGAAATGGTCGTTCGCATATATGTGCCAACAGACTACGAAGAGTGCCACTATCACTTGCGGCTCCAAGACTTAGAGCGCAAATTTATGAAATCTGGATACGCCACGGACATTGGATACTCTGACGGGGTTCTATGTATCTCAAAATCATAGTATGAGTACAACATTTGCAGTAAAGGTTCCATCTATCAAAACGTATGAAGATGGAGAAGAAGTAGAAGTAAACGTAGCATTTAGAAGTAATGGAGTAAGATGGTTAGACCCATTGGCTCAGTTATTACCAGATGATACAGAAGTAATTGCAGTAGATAACTCACACCAAGGTATCTACACTATCGGTGATATCAGAAAGAAGATTAAGGAACTATAATATAATAAGAGTATGAATTATTTGAAGTATAAAGAGTTTTTGAGAAAAGATCTAGGTCGCGACGTTGGTCTTGCGGCTTATAATTCTAAGCTAGAAGATGAAGTTTGTCGTCTAGTAGAAGAAGCTAGAGATGCTTTTCAATATCGACAAGATGCTCAAAGACAATTTCAAGAAGGAACCTGGCATGGTAAAACAACTAAAGATTATAGAGATTCTTTAAAAGAGTGCGATAGTAGTGATATGTTTAGTTTATCTTATCAATGGCAAGATAAACCTCATAGGCATGTATTTGATCTATGCAATTGGATTGACGAGCTATTGAAAGAGAGAGCATAAGATTAGGAACTATAATATAATAAGAGTATGAAAACACTAAGCGAATTATACAAAGAACTGGGGATTGACTTCACCTTCCCTATTGAGATTAAAGATGCTAACGGCAACGTAACCTACCGTGAGGACAGCGATGGCTTCTGGGTCAAGCGGGAATACGATGCTAATGGCAACAAGACCTACTACGAGGACAGCGATGGCGACTGGGAGAGACGTGAATACGATGCTAATGGCAACAAGACCTACTCCGAGGACAGCAATGGCGACTGGGAGAGACGTGAATACGATGCTAATGGCAACAAGACCTACTACGAGGACAGCGATGGCTATAAGAAAGGCAAAACTCAGAGCCAATCCTGCGCTGGTAAAGTCATCGAGGTTGACGGAATTAAATACAAACTAATGGAACTGTAATATAATATAGATATGAGCAGATACGACACACCACACTACACCCGATTATTCAGAGATGAAGCTAACACTGCACACGATGCCGCAGTGAAGAATAGAGACGAGAAGAAACATCTTCGTGATACTCTTACTGAGATAATGAAAGCCTTTAAGGGTGACTTAGTCTCGCAGGAGATGATTCTTGAGGTGGTTCACAAACAAGGTCACGATGGTCACCTTATTCGGAGATTGTGTAACACTCTAGAGGGTTAGAATAAGAACTCAGATATAATAATAGTATGGAAAAACAATACACTGCCACTATAGTCCGCTTCAACGATCAAGGTGAGAGGCTCGAGGAGGTTCAAGACTTCCCAAAAGATCGAGATGGTCTTCGCGATGCTTATAAGTTTGTTCAAGGCGCAGATGAATGGATCATCTGGTGCGGAGACGAGCTCGTAGATTACGCTAAATAGGAACCTCGATATAATAGTAATATGAAAGATAAGATTACACACGACGAATATCAAAAAGCATGGTTTGCCCTCCATGAAGGGATCATTACTGAAGAAGAATGGCGAGCGTTTTGTGATATTCTTTTCGCTCAAACTCTCGAAGAAAACAAGGACGTGATGGTTCGTCTTAAGAATTGCTAATTGGAACTCAGATATAATAATAGTATGGCAAATAATAACAACACAGTATCTTACCCTTATGCTTACGGTCTTCTAGATGGAGGTCTAAAGCACTTCGCTGAAACGTTCGAGACAAATGCTCGGATGAAAGGCTTTGACATTGACCCAGAGCTTATGCAATATATGAAAGAGGAGCTTAAGAAGCTATCTGATAAGGCCCACGACAAGGGCGTTGCGCATAACAAAGAATATGGATTTTAATTAGTGTGTGTTGTGACTGCTGAGCATCAGGATAAACTGCTCATTCACTTTATGATTGATAAACGGACAGAAAAACAAATCAAGAGGCTCTTCTCGGTGGTAGTAGACGACTCACTCATGGATGCTGACTTTGAATATGTCCAAGCAGCTATTGCTTGCGTTCGTAAAGAGTGTGATCAAGTTGAAGAATACATGAAGGAGATGGATAGACTTGCTGATGAAGATTCTATATCTAACACTAAGGCTAGCAACCCTTGATCAAGATCTTTAAATAGGAACTCTGATATAATAGTAGTATGGAAAATAACAACACACAAGAAGAAGTAAAAGAGACATTAACCATCGGCGAGCTTTGCAATGCCATCGATGTTGTAATAAAGGCAAGCCGTGAAGAGGCTACTAAACGAGCAGTCATTGCATTGCTCAGTGATAAATTTAATCCAGAGATGGTATCTATGATCGGCACGGTCAATGATAACTATAATGATACTCTAGAGGATATGCGAAGGGCATTTGGAATTTAATTAGTGTGTGTTGTTGTGGAGGGTCTAGTTCGAGAGAGCTAGGCCCTTTTTTTGTCTGCTGACCACCCCTCTGCGCAGAGAGGTACCCCGCTCAGAGAAGTTAACGTGCGAATTTTCCTATATATAGAGCGGGGAATAAACAAAGGTAATATACCATGCCAACTAAAATTTTATGCGCGCGGGAAAATACTATATAACCCCCGGGCTTTTCTATATCAGGAACCCACCCTTGTAGAGGGTATTAATTTACCATACAATAATAAACTCTGAATTCGGTACTTGTAAAAATAACTCAATATCTGGGTCAACACCTGGAATAGTCTTGCAAGAGGTTAGTAATATAGAAAGCAGTATTGAGATTATCAGAGTTCTCATATACGATATTTATAAATTCCATAGTTACTATATTACTGGGGTAACCAGGTATAATAGAAATTTGGTTATTATATAAGTCGACAATAATCAGCGACTTACTTGTATGCGGGAAATCAGCGCGACTGTTCTCTCGCGCTCTCGCGCGCTTTGTTTCAAGTTGCCGAATTTAATAAATAATTAAAATGGAAAATCTAAAAAAACTATCTAAGGATGAACTCGAGGAGCTTGGTCGTAAATATGATATCGAGCTCGATCGACGTTTATTAAAATCTAAAATGGTAAAACAGCTTAAAAAGCATATCGAATCGTTAGATAAAGATTCGCTTGAAGAGCTAGCTCGAGAAGAAGGTGTAGAGCTTGATAAGAGATTAGCTAAAGAAAAGCTAGTACAACAAGTTGCTAAGATAGGCGAGGTTAAGAACCCTGTTAGTACTTTAACTCTTGAAGAAAAAAGAGCAAAACTGCGCGGATTAAACTTCTAAACGATTAAATAATTACATGGCACTCGGAGACAATACAGCATTTTTTAACGAAACAACCTTCTTATTAGGAGACGAACAATCTGGTACCACTGGTATTTCAGGTATCGATATTACAGCAGTCGGTGGAGGTGCAATCGACTCTCCAGCAGCTAAAGTATTATTTACTGAGAAAGAAGCTTTAGTAGGTGAAGCAGGACCCTTTACAGCATTAATTAATGATGATGTTAGAGACCTTTCATTTGAAGTTTCTTTCTTTGAAAGATATGTTGGTGAAACAATTTCAGTTATTACAGCCGATAGATTAGCAATTCAAGGAACACTTACACAAGCTACTACAGGTGGTGAAATTGTTGCATTATCTGCTAAAGGTAATAATTCTGTTGGACCTACATTAAGAAGACTTTATAATTTAGGTTACGTTTAAATGTATGGGTATAAAATCTTATACTGATCAGGGTACATTTACAAATACTCTAAGTATAAATGGTTTTAATGTATCCGCTTTGACGCTTGGTCTACCTCTACCAAGTCAACAGAAATCATCTATACTATTTAACGGTGATAAAAGCACTGAGGTAGGTATAACATCAGCTGCAAGTGTAATATGGGATGGTGGTCAATACATAATTTTTGTGGATGTAGGTTACGTGGGTAAGGAATTTGCAATTATAGATGAAAATAGATTAGCAGCTAGATTTACATTAGAATTTATAGTATTATCATCTGGTAATATAGCTGACCAAACAATTACTTCAATAGGTAATAATAGTGTAGGGCCTGAGATACGTAGATTATACAATCTTGGTTATATTTAAGAATTAATTTATATCCTTAATATTAAGGTGTTTCCGGAAAGGTGACACCTTTTTTATGGGAACTGTGATATAATATATGTATTATATGATTACTATTAAACTAAATTGCAGTAAAAGTATTAGAGAGAAGTTCAAAAAGTATAATATTAGTAAGTATAAATTAGAGAATTTCCTGAATTACCATACTAATAATTTGAAAAATACCAGAAAATGGTGGCATTATGATATAGATGTAAAAGGTATTAAAGGTGTTGATTCGCAATACTTTTGGGATGAAGATGAGATAGAAATAGCTTTGAATTGTAGCGATTGTAAAACTTTAAAACAACGCCGTATATTCTTTTTATCTAGTCTAGTGCATGAATATAGACATTGGGTGCAGTGTAAAATTGAGAATGTATCTGGTAAAAAACTAAATTATAGTGAGGAAGACGTTAATGATAGGACTGATAAGTATACTCAAAATGTATATGAACTAGAGTGTGTTGAATGGGAAGATCTAGTTGAAAAGTTTAATAATTTTATTTAATTTTATCTAAAGGCCATAGTCGAGCTTTCATATACTCGATATCTTTTTTTATCTCAGCAATATCAACTTCCATTTCTTTCATTGAATCAGTTATGATAATATTACCATTCGGTGTAATCATATTGCTAATTAATTTTTCAATTTTTGATACTATAGGTAATATTTCTCTTATTTCTTTTTGATTTGTTTGAGCCATAAATCGTAAGGTTTGTGCTTCTGTTTCTAAGCTTTCAATTTTTAAACTAATTATTTGTTGATCTTTTATATATACTTCTTGAGAGACATAATTACTATTCAACCATAAAGCAGATAAAGCACCTAGTGCTGCTAAGAAAAAAGTAGCAAAATTAATATTTTCCAAAAAGGAGCGAAAGGAAGTAATAGACTTTTCCATTTTAATATATTTATTAAATTTTTTTATATTAAATAATAATAATGAGTGATCAATCAAAAATTTTTAATCTTTATGAAAGTAATTTAAATCAATCAGCTATAGGTCATATGCAACAGAGAGACTCAAATGGTAATTTAAAATATAGACCTGGGGAAGCATCTCCAGGCCAGTCTTACCGTAAATATGGTATACCAACTGTAAGCAGTGTAAAAATTAAAGGCTCACCATATACACCTAATGGTATAAGTGATGAAGAAATAGAAATTGAAGGGTATGGTATGATTGACAGTAGTCAAGCAGGTAAATTATTAGAAAGACTAAAGAATGATATACATGATTTAGTTGATAAAAATGTAACCGGTTTTATATTAAAAAGTAAAATAGATCTTTACGTATCAGTTATAGATCAAATGAAGAAAAAAGGCTTGATTTCTTAAAGTTATATACTATAATTAGTATGTGGGAGATATACTAAAACTAGACTGGGATAATATAGATTTTTTAATTAATTGTATAGCGGATCAAATACAACATAGACGTATTAAATTTGATAGTGTAATTGCTTTAGGTAGAGGTGGTCTTATACCAGGTGCAGCTTTAAGTTATAAACTAGGTATATTAGACCTACAAAACTTAGGTATTAGTACAAGAGAAGACGATGGAAAGTTTATCGATACACTAGTATATCAAAAACCTGAAAAGATTAATAAAAAGGCAAAAATATTAATAGTTGATGATATTAATGATAGTGGTAAGACCTTTACGATAGTAAGATCAATATTACAATCTCAATATAATATTGACTGCGGAGATGTTTATTTTACCAGTTTAATAAAGAGAAATGGTACAGAATTTGAAGATTCAAACACTATTTCTGGTAATACTGTATATACTACCAGTTGGTTACAGTTTCCCTGGGATAAATAATTAAGTGAGAGCTAGACCATTTTATTTCGAAATTAAAGATATGCTTACGCAGTTTGTTGCTGCGTTCGATGATATCGTCATTGGTAGATTTAATAAAGAAAGGAAAGAAAAAGATAAAATAAATGTTAGGTATGTATATGCTCCTAAACAAAGAGTTCTTTATGATATCATAAATGAAAATAAAACCCTTACATTACCAGTTGTATCGGTTAATGTTACAAATATATCTAGAGATCAAAATAGAGTTTTTAATAAATTAGATGGATTTTATTATCAAGGTAATGTAGGTGAAGAAAAGGTATCTCGGCATATTAAGTCACCTGTACCGGTCAATGTATCGTTATCAGTTTCTGTATTAACTAGATATCAAACTGATATGGATCAAATTTTAAGTAATTTTGTACCTTTCTGCAATCCATATGTAATTATTTCATGGAAAGTACCAGAGGCATTTAATTTAAGCGTAGATCAAGAAATAAGAAGTGAAGTTTTATGGGATGGTAATATTGGTATGAAATACCCTACTGAGTTAAATGCAAGTCAGAAAGCAAGAGTTACCGCTGATACAACATTTACAATTAAAGGTTGGTTATTTAAAGATACAGATGATCCATCTGGTAACATATTTTTTATTGATCAAAACTTTCACACAGAAACAGAATTAGAATATTATGATAATTTTGAGTCTTTATCAGGTAATACCTATACATACCCAGTATCGACAGGTTTAGATGATAGAATTAAAACCTTTGAATTATCTGGTTCACCATTTATTACAGATATATTTTATAATGGTGTATTACTTCAAGATGATTTAACCATCTCACCAAATACATCTGGTAATATTATTTTAAATGGTTATGGTTTTACACATACTGAAACGGTTTTATTTAGTACTAATAATGATACAGTTTATACAAATTTAACTTCCGTATCTGGTTTTAGTAGACAAGAACCTGTTTCAGGTCAATCAATACCATTTACAGTTCTAAATGATAATACAATAATTTTTAACAGTCCATCTATTACATCAGGTAAATTGAGATTTATACCTCTAAATAAAGCAGGTTATGATTTTTCAGATTTATCATATATGAGTACTTTATGTGGGAGAGGTTTAAGTAGTACGTTTATTATAGTAGAATAAGTATTAAATAATAATAATGGCCGACCAACAAAATAGCTCAGGACAATCTGGTTTTTTAAAGAATTTAGTAAATAAATTACCATATCAATCTGTAGATTTCAATAAAGTACTTGGAGATCTAAATCCGAAATATAATACGTTTGAAGAGACGGGTATGAGAAGAGTTGAAGCTTTGGCTAAAAACTCCATTTTTTACAATAACGATTTTAATAATACTGGTAGTGGTCAAATCGCTATCGATGGTAATTATAACTCTTTAGTTTATGCTAATGTAGAAGAAAATAAAGGTGGTAGGTTAAGAGACTATCGTATAATGGCAGCTTTTTCTGAGATCAGTGATGCATTAGATGAAATTTGCGATGAATGTATTAATAAAGATGAAAATGGTAATATAATTAATCTTAAATTTAGAAATACTGAATTAGATCAAACGAAGCAGCAAGAAATAAAAGATGAATTTGAAAAATATATTGATTATTTTGATTTAGAAAAGAAAGGTTTTGAGTATTTTAGACAAATATTAATTGAAGGTGAGCTTTATTTTGAACATATTATACATAAAGGTTATACTGATGATGGTATACTTGGAGCGGTTATTTTACCAAGTGATTTAATTGATCCTATATATGATAATATACAAAATATGATCATCAAAGGTTATATTTTACGTAAACCTATATTTGACCCTAATAAACCGGAAAAAATTGAAAAGTTTGATTTCATTCCAATGGATGAAAATCAAATATCATATATAAACTCTGGTATTTGGAATCAAGATAAAACTTTTAGATTACCTTTTATTGAAAATGCTAGAAGAGCATATAGGCAACTTTCGTTAGTAGAAGATGCTATAGTAATATATAGACTAGTTCGTGCACCGGAACGTTTAGTTTTTAATGTTGATGTTGGTAATATGGCACCACCAAAGGCTGAAGCATATCTTAGAAAGCTTATTCAAGAATATTGGAGTAAAAAGACTTTTGATTCAAATCAATCTGGTCAAGTTCAAAAGTTTAACCCGCAATCTATGCTTGATAGCTTCTGGTTTGCTAAAAGACAAGGTTCGGATGGTACATCAGTTACTCAGCTAGCCGGTGGTGCTAATTTAGGTGAGTTAGCTGACTTAATGTATTTCGTTAACAAACTTTATAAAGCATTAAAAGTACCAACAAATAGATTAAACCCTGACAGTCAATTCAGTGATGGTGAATCTATTTTAAGAGAAGAGCTTAAATTTGCAAAATTTATTATTCGTATGCAGCAGCAATTTGCAGCTGGTCTTAAAAATGGATTTGTAACACACCTTAAACTTAGAGGTTTATTCAACGAATATGATCTTAAAGCTCAAAACTTACATTTAGAGTTTAATGTACCAACTAATTTTTATGAACTTAGAGAAAGTCAAAAATTAGAATTAAAAGCAACTAACTTTAATAGCTTAGCTAGTAATGAATTTGTTTCAAATACATATGCACAAAAACGATACCTTGGGTGGAATGATGTCGATGTTAAGGCAAATAGAGAGTTCTTACGTAAAGATGCTGAATTCCAATGGGAGTTGCAACAAATCGGTGCTGGTGGTCCTAACTGGAGAGACGATTTAGAGCAAGCTGCAGCACCTGGTGGTGAAATGGAAGGTATACCAGCTGGTGATATTAGTGCTGATACACCGCCTGATTTCGGAGGTGGTCTAGCTGATGTAGCTCCTGAAGCTGGTGATGAACCTGAAGCTACAGCACCTGACGAGGTACCTGAAGTTTAAATAATTAAATTAATATGTATGTGTAGTAAGTGTACTAGATATTAGATTATTAGTAGTACCATCACCACAATCAATCTGAATTAATTCAGAAAATGTCTATTTATTTAATCTAGAGAAACTTCTAAACCTAAACCTATAGTTGCTCCATAACCCAATATATTATTATCTTCCAAACCTATATAGGTTGCATCGATAGGTTCAGGTTCAGGTTCAATACCTAGCTCAATACCTGAGCTTTCAAATGTTAGTTTATTTTTATTAGGTATGAGTGGTATCATTAGAACTGATTTAAATTACTGAAATAAGCAGATCTAAAATAAACTAATCCTGAATTAGCTCCTGTTTTAGCACTTACTTCATTTGTGTTCGTTATACCTCTTAAAACCATACTTTCATTATCTTCTAATAGAAATCTCCTATCATCTGTTACCAAATTATTATCATATATATAAAGATTCTCTCCAGTTTTATTCGAAATCAAAATTTCACTAGCTTGCAAGCTTGATAAAGCAGCAAGAGAAGTGTCAATAGTCATATTAAAAGAGTAAGATTTATTTTTGTTGACGAAAGGCATATAATTATTTATTAAATAATTGTATGTTAAAATGTGAAATAGCTCCAATATCTGGATTTCAAAGTACAAATCTCAATTCAAAAGTAGATAATTTTAATAGACTTAGTGATAGAATATTAAGAACCTTAGGTTATCCGTTTATAAATGTCGAAATACATAGAGATCAATTATATGAAAATATTAGTTTAGCTGTAGAATATTTTAGTAAGTTTGCTGGCTATACAAAAGAGTATCTTATTTTTGATAGTAACTTATATAAAAAAGATTTTGGTATAAGATTAGACGATTTGTTTACACTTCAAAATAGTGACACTTATAAAGAGCAAAAAGATTTAAACACCCCTAATAAAGACTTTACTAAAGAAATTGATAATTCCGAAACAGTATATACTTCTACTTCAGATATACCCGGTTCATTGTTTAGTTCTATCTCTAGTTTATCATCAGCTTTAGAGAATGGTATATCAGCAAATAACATCTTTACTGAAGATTTTTATGATGAGATTGTTAATGAAGTACCATCAGTTAGTTCATTATTTGTACCTCAAGTAAAGAATAATTTTACAAGAAAAGGTAGTGTAGTTGGTAATGGTGAAAACTTTATTAATAGTTTTGATTATGATTTGATGGATTACCGTAAGGTGATGGCTGTTACCGATTTTGAAGAAGGTTCATCAACTGGTATTAATACTTTGTTTACGATTGAACAAACATTAGCACAGCAAACATATTTTAGTTACGCTATGGGTAACTACGGATTTGATTTAATTAGTTGGTATACCTTAAAAAATTGGCTTGAAACAAGAGAAAAAATGTTAGCTACAAAACGTTCATATAGTTTTGATGAACGTACGCAAATTTTAAGAATGTACCCACAACCAAACGCTAGCAGTAGTAACGTACGATTTTACGGGGTTGTATCGTGTTATGTCGAGAGACCTATTAGAGATATATTAAAAGAGCTTTGGGTATATCAATATTCATTAGCATTAACTAAAATGGCAGTTGCTAATATAAGAGGTAAGTATGGTAATGTAACTCTATTTGGTGGTGGTAGTTTAAATTCTACGGATCTTATGACGCAAGGTTTAGCAGAAAAAGCAGCTTTAGAAGAACAATTAATGACTGGATCTGCACCAGGTCAAGGCGATGCCGACCCACCATTATTCTTTGTTGGATAAAAAATAACTATTTGGCATCAAAAACTTCAATAAGTTTTTGTATAACTATACTTGCATCTTGAATATCTATTACTTCAGTGGTTGTAGATGTCGATGTTGATGAAATATCTTTTTCTGTTTCATAATCACCGTAGACATCTTCATCTTCGGTAAAAGTTAAATCTAATTCATCAGTTTTATCATCATCTATAACCTGGGTAATAGGTTGTGTGCAGCCAATATCAGTTAAGATAACACTTAACAATTGATTTGTATAGCTTTCTTCTTTAGCTCTACCAACAAAATCAATTATTTCAGATTGTGTAAATTTACCTTTTAATGATGTAATTGGTGATGAAAAACTACCATAACACATTAAAGTTAAATACTTAATAGTTATATCAGCAGAGTCTTTTATAAGATAATAGGCACCTTTTTTAATAATAGTAACCCCTGTATCAGGTTTTTCAGATGCTATTTTAGCTGGTCGCATTAAATTTCTCTGTCTTATTTCACTATTACTAATGATTTTTTCTTCAAATGTCATAACTATATTTATAAAATTAATATGAAAAAAAATAAAAGATTTAGACAAGGTATTTTTAAACCAATTAATTCTAAAAAATATATAGGTAAAGGTGACCCTGTTTATAGGTCAGGTTGGGAACTAAAATTTTTTAGATGGGCTGATTTAAATGAAAATATACTAGCATGGGGGAGTGAAAATATTATTATACCATATGTTAACCCTTTAGATGGTAAAGTTCATAGATATTTTGTAGATAATTTTATCGTTTTTAAAGGTAAAGATGGTGTTAATAATAAATTTTTAATTGAAATAAAGCCTAGTAAACAAACTCAACGTCCAGTAAAGACAAAATATAAAAAACAAAAAACTATTTTATATGAACAAAAAATGTATATACAAAATACTGCAAAATGGGAAGCTGCTAATAAATGGGCAAAGAAAAAAGGTTATAAGTTTTTAATAATTACAGAAAAAGAATTGAATATAAAGTAAATAAATCGTTGTTTCTCTTTAAAAAGTTTTAACATTGTATAAATAATTAATACATGAGTTTAAATCTTATAGTTGAAACACCGGCTCCAAAAGAGGAATTTGAATATATTGTCGAAGAAGGTAATTCAAAAGGTAAACAAAACTTCTTTATTAAAGGTCCATATATGATGGCAGAAGGGGTAAATCGTAATAAACGTATCTACCCATTAGAAGAAATGGTACGTGAAACAAAACGTTACCAACAAGATATGGTAAGTTCAGGTAGAGCAATGGGTGAGTTAAATCACCCAACCACAGCTGATGTTGATCTTGAAAGAGCATGTCATTTAGTTACAGAGTTATCTCAAGACGGAAATGTATTTTACGGTAAAAGTAAAGTATTATCAACACCAACAGGTATGATAGTTAGAAGTCTAATTAATGATGGTGTAAGAGTTGGTATGAGTTCAAGAGCTCTTGGTCAACTTATACCTGAATCTGGGTCAGATGGTATTAATAGGGTTAAAGATTTTAAATTAGTAGCTATTGATTGTGTTGCAGATCCATCTTTTCCAAAAGCTTTCGTAAATGGTATCTTGGAAAGTAAGCAATACGTAGTAAATAAATATGGACAGTTCGAAGAAATGTATGATAACTTTGAAAATAATATTTCTACTATGCCTTTAAAAAATAGAGATCAATTTTTAAAAGATAATATCATCAAATTCTTAAGAAGCCTTTAATAATATGAAAGAAGTTAAAACAAATTTAAAGAATTTTATTAGTAATGTTATGAACCGTAACTATAAAAAAGCTAGTTCTGATTTATCTGACATTATTAACAAGAAAATGGAACAAAAGATATTAAATAATAATATAAATATATTTTAAATATGAACATTAAACAAATTTTATCTGAAGCAACAAACGGTGCACTTAATGAAGAAGTGTTATCAGAAATCGAAAACGTCTTTGAACAGAAGATAAACGATAAGGTTGAAGTCCACGTTGAAGCTGCTCTTAACGAACAAGATGAATTATATACAGAAAAGCTTAATGAACTAGTTCAAAAAATTGATGTAGATCATTCATCTAAACTTAAGTCAGTAGTTGAAGCTATTGACACTGACAGAGCTAATAAGTTAAAGATGGTTATTGAAAAATATGAAAGTGCTTTAGATAGTGAAGCAGAAGTATTTCAAACACAATTAATAGAAAGCATTTCTGATTATTTAGATGTTTATTTGGAAGAAAAAATTCCAGTTGAAAGTGTTCAAGAAGCTGTAAAGAACACAAAAGCTAAGAAAATTTTAGAGGGCTTAAGAAGCCATCTAGCAGTTGATAGTGCTTTAGAAAAAGAAAGCATTAAAGAGGCCATTATGGATGGTCACAGTCAAATTAATGAAGCTTCACAAAAGCTTGAGTCTGTTGCAGAAGAAAATGCAGTTTTAAAGGAAGAGTTAAATACAGTTAAAGCTGGTTTAGTTCTCGAACAAAAAACTGCTGGTCTTGATAAGAGAACAAAGCAATATGTAGATAGAGTTATGAAAGGTAAGGACGCTGAGTTCATTGCTGAAAACTTTGATTACACATTGAAGCTCTTTAAGAAGAAAGAAGGCGACAGGCTCGAGACATTGAAAGAAGAAGCTTTAAGTACAAGAGAAGATGTAGATAGAGTAATTTACGAAGATACTAAACAAGAGATTGTTGAAGAAAAAGTATCATCACCTTACTTATCAGAGCTATCAAAGTACTAGAATTTACCTATATTGTTTAGGCATTCCTGAGTTTCCTGGTTTTTTAAAACCTTGGGGTCGAATATAAAGGAAAAATACAATTATGAATACAATTAGACCTACACAGGCTTATATCGATGAAAATCGCGCTGCACAACTTCTAGAAAAGTGGGCTCCAGTATTGGATTACACTTCTAAAAGTGTTGCAGCAATTGAAGACAGTCACACTCGTTTAAACACAGCTATGCTACTTGAAAATCAAGAGGCGTGGTGTTTGAAAGAAGCTG
>Ga0233399_1000537_pt1 | contig 14321 bp, 23 predicted proteins | sample 43DmetaG_FD_182698 | JGI IMG/M metagenome (GOLD analysis project Ga0233399, IMG submission 182698) | Seawater microbial communities from Monterey Bay, California, United States - 43D | ecosystem: Environmental > Aquatic > Marine > Coastal | place: USA: California | collected 2016-11-08 | reverse complement strand
TGTATAACTTTACATTTACTTATGACGGTGATAACCTAGTTCAGTGCTCAGGTACTCAGATATGCACCAGTAACGCCGTTAGAGTATTCAGTAGATATTATATGTTTAACGAATATAGGACTGACGGCACTAATCCGCTCGAAAAGACTGACGACTTTGCTGAATTAAAATATACACTTGATACCTTATCTGACTTTCCTCTTGTTATATGGACGAGAGATAAGAGTAAAGGTTTCTTTAAAAGATTAAAACGTGGCAGACCTGATATATTTAAAGACTGGGAAGTATATCCAGAAATGATAGAACTAATGTATAAGGATAACTATCAAAGCATTTTCTATACTGGGGATATTACTCACTTACACAACCTACAATATGAAGTCTATTCTCAAATGAAGCATTAACAAAAGTATGTTTCTTGGTAGTATCTATAAGGTAATATGAACCGTCTGCAGGATACCTGCTTATTTCATCGTCTATAACAAAAAAGTTATTTTCATTTGTAAGTAATGGTATATGCATTCGTTTAGTTGGATCCCAATGATATGAATAACAAGTTTTTGGTTTCATATTCATAAGTCGAGTTCTATACATTCCTAATTCAGATAATACAGAATTTGTATATGGTATATCGTAAGCAAATACATTAAAGTCTTCCTCTTTATAATCCAATTTTGCTAATTGACCTTCACCGCTAGAACCATCAGCTGTTACCTGTAATGAAAGCTGTGTATCATATTTTGGTAAATCTTCTAATTCCAATAATATATGCTCTATGTTTATGGACATACCGTAATTTCCTTTACTCTATGTGGCTGCTCTAACACCCACTCAATTACCTCACAGCAATATTCTATACTCATCTTTTTATCTTTTACCTCTGCAACACGAGGTGAATCAAAATAACCAAACCGTACGATGGTTGTTTCTATACCTTGATAAAATAACTGGTCATTCGCTTTATCAAGCGCTGCCTTTTCAACCTGATACATATGTGGGTGATATTTTGATTGATCCGGTGAATTAGAACCTATGTTAATAATACGTTTACCAAGTTTGGCTGCTTCGTATAATAACTTAACTTGTTCAAATCCATCGTGTTTACAATTAATGAATACATCGCATTCCTCTAAAGATGATACGATACCATATTTTTGTTTCAATGTTTCACCTAGACCTCGTCTAGTACCAGTAATATAAAATTTTGTCATAAACCTATTTATATCTATTGACAATATTTTTAAAGTGGTATATAATAGATTTATCTACTATAAAATAATAATGGTTATAATGACTGTTACAAAATAGTTACAGTATTTTTATTAAAATGGAAAGCTATTGACATTTTGCACCATATGTATTATATATAACTAGTGAACGTTGAAATGACGTGAATACGGATCGGACCGCGGGGCAGTACCGCGCTGCTCCACCATAAGCGCATCGGGAGCATTATACTCTACGCACCGATAGGAATAAACGATGTGTTTTTGATGGGGCAGATATTAGGATCGACGGACGGAATAGCTTAATGGAGTTCATCGGGTGATCGCGTATAGATCAAATTCAATAATTGCAAATAACAATTATAAACCATCTGGATTAGCCTTAGCGGCGTAATCACAGGGAGTTGGCCACTTACTTAGCAACAGAAAAGTGGCACTTAATAAAAACTATTACAAGGAAAAAGGTAACATGGGTAAATTCTTATTAACAACAGCACTGACTTTGGTAGCTGGCAGCGTAATCGCTCAAGAAGTAACCGAAGCACCAGTTGGGGTAACTGGTAAAATTGAAACAGTAATTGCTGAAGGTGCTAGTGGAGATTGGGGTGCAACATCATCTTTTGATCTTGGCGTATCTGCAGGATCTGGTTTAGCATCAGGTTCTATGTCATTCGTCGTTGATTCAAATAACGATTTGGCTTTAGACGAATATTCAATTGCTACATCAATTGGTGGTACTGAATTATCGTTTGGTGACCAAGGCAATATCTGGATTGATACAGAAAATGGTACTTCTATTGAAGAAGCAAAAATTGCTGACGAAAGCATTCAAGCAACTATCTTGGGTGTATCAGTGGCAGCCGGTTTAAACATGGATGACTTAACAGACATTCAAAACGTACAAGCTGGTTACGGTATTCCATTAGGAATTGCTAACATCAATGCAGTAGCTGACTATAACTTAAACAGCGAAGCATGGATTGTAGCAGGACGTGCAGATACAGACGGTATGTTGGAAAACGTACGAGTCGGTGGTGCAGTATCATACGGTTCAGTATCAGAAACACTTGGCTTTGAAGCTGACGCAACTGTAGGACCATTAACTGGTTATATCGGCGGCGACCAAAATGACCTAATGAAAGACGTAGGTGTTAACGGTGACGTTGAGTTTGCAGGTATGGACGTAGAAACAAAACTTAACTATAACTTTGATAGTGAAGAAATTACACCATCAGTTGGATTAAGCTTTAACTTCTAAGTTTATAAAAATTATGTATTATCAGAGGGGCTTCGGCCTCTCTTTTAGTTTGTATAAATAATAGGTACACCATAACAGAGGGCAATATATTATGACTAATAAACTGAAGCAACTCACATGGGCACACCACCAAGCAGCCGAACGTAGAAAATTTGCTAAGCAATTAATTAGTGGTGGTATAGACCCATTCGTATATTACAAGTTTTTAAACTGTCAATATCTAGTATATGAATTATTAGAAAACATTGTAATCATTCCACCAAATCTTACCGCAATCTATAGAGCTCCACGTATTCTACAAGACATTGAAGAACTTGGCGAAATCTATGGATTTGACGATATTGACCATTATCCAGAATCAGTAAGCAGATGTATGACTCACATGCAAGGACTAGCTGATGCAGATGATAATGATAGTCTATTGGCTCATATGTATGTAAGACATTTTGGTGAATTACATGGTGGACAAATCATTAAAGCTAAGACACCCGGAAAAGGGATTATGTATGAGTTTGAAGGCGATACTAAAGTACTCATTGAAGAATTTAGAAAACTATTACATGATGGCATGGAAGATGAAGCAAAGGCTTGCTTTAGTTTCGCATCAGAATTATTTGACGAATTATCCAAATAACCGTTGACATTCTTAGCTATTTGTTATAAAATACTAATATAAATCAAAACATATAAGGAGAGTAACATGCAAGATGATGCATTAGATACAGTTAACCTTAAACCGAAGGCTCGTGCTGAACGAATGTCCAGAAGTAGAACGGCTCGTAACCGACGCAGTTTACTTAAAACAATTAGAGAAACTCGGTTGTTAAATGAATTTGCAAAACTCCGAAGGCTAAGAAAAAACAAATGACTCCATTATGGGATAGATTAAACGATTATGCTGCTCACATACGCGGCAAATTCCAAGATAACTTTACTGAGTATGACGAACCTGCCATGGCTGATCTATATTTTAAAGATTGGGATGACAGGTTCTGGCACTCAGATCAAGTAGACAAAGCGCATTTAAAAACTATTGTACCTGCAGATGGCAAAGGACTTTGGTTAATGCATGTTAATGTCTTCCCTAAGGCTGGTTTAGAATTACCAATCTTAGGGTTTGATATTGTTGCTGGTCCAAAAAAGATTACAGGTTCTTTTATGGATTTTTCTCCATTGCATGGTGTTGAGCATCCTTATAGTACTTACATGGCTGATAAGGTTAAAGACCTGGAATGGAATAAACCAAGAGAATTACCAGATTGGGCAAAAGAAATATTTTCAGAATCAATGATTGCTGTTGGCAATATTAATACTGATAAAGAACTTGACCAATTTATTGCTATAACATCTGATCTCGTAGATTATTACTTAGATAACCTAGATGATATGGCGTATGAGTCAGAACGAGATACATCACCTCTACTAAACAAATATTGTTTTAACCAAAAGAAAAATCCGCACCTTCACCGGTCTATACTTGCTATGGGTATAACTGAGGAAGACAAAGACGATTATGTAAATAATGTTCTTTTTGCGGAGATTAACGGTTGACACTCTACGGTTGTTGTGATATAGTTATTATAAATCAAGGTTATGAGTATATAAAAATAGGCGGTTATGATTTTAAAGTAACCGTTACATATTGCTCTAACTGTGGCTCAATGAAATCGACTTCAAATATTAAGGAAAGTAAAATGGCAGGCGACACTATTATAATGGAAAAGGCAGGCAAGACACTTAAAGCTGAATATTTTAATACAGCAAATGGCAGTGGCTGCAGGTTTTTTATTAATGAAGAATTTATTCAGGAAGAAGTATATGAAGGTAAGTCAATTCATTGGGCAGAGAGCGCAGCTCAAAACTGGCTTAGTGGAGTTAAATCTTTAAATGGATAAGGATAAAAATATTACTACAGAAAAAGTTATTAACCCACGTACGCCTGAAAAGGTACACCATGATATATCAAGTATGTTATCAAATGGGGTTAATTATATTGATGCGCTCGTTGAGTATGCGCGTCTAAATGGATTGGAAATAGAGGCAGTTGCCGATATAGTCAAAAAGTCTACTATCCTTAAAGAAAAAGTAAGGACAGAGGCTGTGAAAATGAAAATGGTAATTAAAGATGATAAAGACATCACAGAGCTTTGCTAATGAGGAATCGTTTAACTGTTATGTAAAGTACCTTGCTATGAAAAAGCATTTTACTACTGACGGTTACGATTATCATAAGTACAGAGGAAAAATTAGAGCCAAGTTTGAGACATACCGTACTCGAAACGATGTTTTCTTTTTTCACAAACTCGCTCAAAAAGAGGACCCTGAGAAATTGCTAATGGCTAATATGATAGTCAAACCAAATGCATGGATCAGAGAAATCGTTGAGCAACAAGGCGAGGATCGTTATGTGGAATGGACCAAGAAACGGGATTCATTATCACGCGTCGTTAAAGACGATCTTAGTAAACTTAGAGATGAATACCAAGATAACTTTGTGTCTGTCGAAGGACAGCATCCAGCTATTATGACTCTCTATATTCAACGACAAATAACACTTGAGACATTTACTATTTTAACTCATTGCGCAAATATTTTTTCGTATTGGGACCAAAAAGTAGTTGACAAAATCGTAGCAAGTGATATAATAAGACTATCTAAGAAATATTATCCTTTCTTGGAAATTGAACAGAAAAAGTTTAAAAATATCATACGTGAATACTTTTTCTAATATAAATAGATGGTCGGCTTAACCGACAAATACATCGCAATATAAACAAACGCTATATACAGCAAAATTAGGAGATACAACCATGACAATGGATTTCAACGCACTTAAGAAGAATCGTTCAGCTTCTCTAAACAAATTGAACTCACAGCTCGAAAAAATTCAAACAAAGAGCTACGCAGATCCCAACGAAGGTAAAATGTGGAAACCAACACGCGATAAAGCGGGTAACGGTTTTGCAATTATTCGATTCTTGCCAGCAGCGCAAGGTGAAGAAATGCCATTCGTTCGTATCTGGGACCACGGTTTCCAAGGACCAACAGGATTATGGTATATTGAAAACTCACTTACAAGCATCAGCCAAGACGATCCAGTATCAGAATATAACTCTAAGTTATGGAACTCTGGTGTTGAGTCTGATAAAGAGTTGGCTCGTAAGCAAAAGCGTCGATTAAAATACGTGGCTAATATCCTTGTCGTAAAAGACAGCGCAAACCCTGAAAATGATGGTAAAGTCTTTATGTACCAATTCGGTAAAAAGATTTTTGATAAATTAAATGATTTGATGAACCCTACGTTTGAAGATGAACGTCCGGTAAATCCATTTGATTTTTGGGAAGGCGCAAACTTCCGTTTGAAAATTCGTAAGTTTGAAGGATATCCTAACTATGACAAATCTGAATTTGACCAACCATCTGCAATTGCAGAAGACGATTCAGTAATCGAAGGTATTTGGAATCAACAACACAAGTTACAAGAACTAGTGGATCCAAAGAACTTCAAATCGTATGCCGAATTGAAAACAAAACTATATCGTGTACTTGCTTTAGGTGAGGATGCATCAGTGCCATCCACTGCTGAAGAAGATGATGATTTAGATTTGAGCAGCTTTGGTAATACGAGTAAATCAGCGCCAGAACCAACCTTGAAAGAAGCTATGCCAGCGGCAAGTACTTCACAAGGAATGTCGATGGACGATGATGATGACGATCTATCTATTTTTAAGGAACTAGCGAATGGCTAATAAAGTCTACGAAGAAGTTCTAGACTTTGACTTTGGTTTCAGCTTCATTGATGAAGAGCTTCAGGAAAAAGAAGCTGAAGCCAAAGATGCAATTCAAAAGGTCAGCAGCGAGAAGCAAACACTTGAGGATCAACTCACTGATGCTAAACTTGCGGCTGACGACCTTGAATATCGTTTAGAACTATTATTTAAATCGGTAACACCGTTCTTGGATAACTTATGTAAGAATTCTGAGAAATCAACAATTTATTGGCCTGATCGCGTAAGTAAGATTGAGGCCTATAAGAGTAAACTGAAATCAATAGTAGAAGGTAGTTAATATGAGTCTCTTAGACAAGATCGTAAAAAATAGTACAATTAAAATGACCGCGCCATTAATGGAATCAAAAGTATTTGGTAAAAAAGATATGGCGCCAACAGAAGTTCCAATGGTAAACGTTGCTTTATCAGGCAGAATTGACGGAGGTCTAACACCTGGACTATTAGTATTAGCAGGACCATCGAAACACTTTAAATCAGCCTTTGCTCTCTTAATGGCAGGTGCTTATATGAAGCGTAATCCTGATGCTATCTTATTATTTTATGATGCAGAGTTTGGTACACCTCAAGCGTACTTTGAAAGCTTTGGTATTGATATGGATAGAGTTGTCCATACACCAATTACTGATGTTGAACAACTTAAGTTTGATATGTCTCAGCAACTCGATAAAATTGAAAAGAAAGATAATGTAGTTATTGTTATTGACTCAGTCGGTAACTTGGCGTCAAAGAAAGAAACGCAAGATGCACTCGACGGTAAATCAGTTGCTGATATGTCAAGAGCAAAAGCTTTGAAATCTTTATTCCGTATTGTAACACCACATCTTAATCTTAAAGATATTCCATTAATTGCAGTTAACCATACTTACCAAGAGATTGGTTTGTTTCCAAAAGCTATCGTATCTGGTGGTACAGGGATTTATTACTCTGCTGATGCCATTTGGATTATCGGTAGACGACAAGAAAAGGTTGGTACTGAAATTACAGGTTATCATTTCGTAATTAATATTGAGAAATCTCGTCATGTTAAAGAAAAATCCAAAATTCCAATTTCGGTATCTTATGACGGTGGTATAGTCAAATGGTCTGGTTTAATGGAAGTTGCCGAAAAAGGTGGTTACCTCAATAAACCAAAGGTTGGTTGGTATGAAGCAATCAATCCAGAAACAGGCGAAGTTATTTCTGAAAAGTTAATGAGAGCTAAAGAAGTAAATGATAATAAAGAGTTTTGGCTAAAAATGTTTGAAGAAACAAACTTTGGTCAATACATTAAAGACTCGTTTACTATCGGTGGATCAGGCGCTATTATGCGTGATGATGATATTGCTGTAATTGACGAAGCAATTGCTGACACAACGGAGTAAATTTTAGTTGACATTTGTAACAAAATGTATTATTATAAAGGTATGGCGGTCCAATTACGGTGCCGCCATATTCAACTCAGCCACTGGAAACATTAATGATAGAGAACACCGTATTATCTAATCTCGTATTTAACGAAGATTATTTTCGTAAAGTATATCCGTACATAAAAACAGATTACTTTGAAGACAACAACCATAAGAAAATATTTGAAACGTATTCAAGTTACGTTGAAGAATATAGAGATCCTCCCTCAGTTGAGGTACTTAAACTGACACTTGACAAACGTAAAGATATGAACGAAGAATCTTACAGAAGTGTAATGGCTTCAGTTGATACTCTTAAACGCGACGAAGATACAGACCAAGAATGGCTTGTTAAAGAAACTGAAAAGTTCTGCCAAGATCGCGATTTATATAACGCAATTCGTAAAGCAATCCTCGTAGTTGATGGATCAGAAGCTGAACTCGGTAAAGATGGTTTACCTGCCCTATTACAAGACTCACTTAGTATTAGTTTTGATAGTTCTGTTGGCCATGATTACCTTGAAGATTATGAATCACGTTATGATTTTTACCACAAGAAAGAAGAGCGCATTCCTTTTGATATTGAATTGCTCAACAAGATTACCAAAGGTGGCTTACCTCGTAAATCTATGACAGTCTTATTGGCTACAACCGGTGGTGGTAAATCATTGGTCAAATGTCATGCGGCTGCGTCGGCTTTACTTCAAGGTAAAAATGTATTATATATTACAATGGAAATGGCAGAGGAACGTATCTCTGAGCGTATTGATGCTAACATGATGGGTATTACAATTGATGAAGTATCAGAAATGCCACGAGATGTATATAATAAAAGAATGGAACGCATCAAAGGTAAAACCACTGGTAAACTCGTTGTTAAAGAATATCCAACTGGTTCTGCTCATACTGGTCACTTCCGACATTTATTAACAGAGTTACGTATGAAACGTAATTTTAAACCAGACGTTATTATGATTGATTATCTTAATATCTGTGCATCATCTCGTATCAAAGGTGCCGCCGCGGCCAATTCATATACATTAGTTAAATCAATCGCTGAAGAAATTCGTGGTCTTGCTATGGAATATAACTGTGCAGTGATTACATCATCTCAGTTCAATAGAGATGGTTATGGTAATACTGATGTTGATTTGACAAATACATCTGAGTCAATGGGTATCACTCATACCGCGGATTGTATTCTTGGTTTAATTACATCCGAAGAGCTTGATGGTCTTGGTCAATTAATGATTAAACAACTTAAAAACCGTTGGGGTGACCTAAGTCATTATCGTCGTTTTGTTGTTGGTATTGACAGATCAAAAATGCAAATATATGATTTAGAAGATAGTGCTCAAAAGGGTATTACTCAAGGTCAAGCTGTTGCTAACTCTATGCCTAAACCTTCAGTATCTTTTAATGATGACAGTCCTGTATTTGATAAAGGTAATATCGGTAAAGTTAATAAGAAAGATTTATTTAGTGCCGGCGAATTGATGTAATCGGTTATTATAAATAACTCTAATCAAAGTACTACGGAGTTAACTATGGAACGTTTCAAAACATTTTTGAACGAAGCAGCTACAGATATTCGTGCAATCAACAGAAGCGATCAATTAAAATTAGGTAAGGCCATTGTACTTCCATATACAGTCGGAAAAAGTACCAAGTCTACCACGACTATTATTATTCGTGGACCAAAAGACGATCGTGGCCAACTTAAAAAAGATGTTGAAGCTCGTTTAAAAAAGGCTAATATAAAACATTCGGCAATACGAGGTGGAGGTTCTACAGGTCAAACTGAAGTGCCATTTAAAACTCACAAGATACGTATTACATATAAACCTTTATCAGGCGGAATGTCTGAAACTACTCTTAATTCTACCATTACAGAACTTGCTCCAGCAATTGCATTTATGTCAGGTCAGAAATTTACTAGTGTAGAACGTCTTTATGACTATATGAAAAAGAATATTAAAAAAGATTATGGTGTTTATGTAAACAAAAAAGATGCTGATGCAGGTAGAGCATTTATTGAATCATTTCCATCTTCGTCAAAATATAAAGAAAAAATGGAAAACGCTCTTGCAGTTGGAAAATATTTAGATGAGCTACATAAGGGTAGTCCTATTAAACAAGTATACTGGGGCTATCGTGCTAAGCCTCCAGGAATTCCATCATCTCATAAAGGTGACTTATTCGTTGAATTTAAAACGGGTGAAATGCTTGGCGTATCATTAAAAGCAGGCGGTGATAAAACACGTGAGCCTCAACTTAATACATATGTAAATAAATTCTTTGACGATATTGGCTATACAAAAGACAAAGATAATCTTATTTCAAATGTATATAATCAAACTCATAAATCATTTGGATTACCGAAAGATTGGATGGCTAGGTCTCAAAAAAATAAATCTATTGATACGATAGAGGCAGCCAAAGAAAAAGATTTAAAGAACTATGAAGCTAAATACGATCAAATGCTCGAAACGATTAGAGATTCATTGATTGATGCAGTAAATAAAGACAGACAGTCTACCATAGATTATATTGTAAAACAAGTTCTTAAAAAGGACGAGAATGTTCCATTGGTTGTTGTAAAAGCAATAGGAACAAAATATAAAATGGTTACCGACGAAGACGCATTAGATGCGCATCTTCCAACTGTAACATCTATTAAAGCTTATAAATCTGACTCATCAAAACAAAACTGGTTTATTGATTTAGTTGGTAGTAATACTGTAACTATGAACATGTCAGTACGTTCTAATAAACCACTTCCTGATAACAAAATTGCGCAAGGGTATAATCTTGCCATAAAATTCAACGGTATCTAATATGTTAAGCTTTAAAAATTATCTCGCTGAAGAAAAGAATGTTCATATGGAACACCTTGAGGATTCAATATTAAACCTCGGAGTTGATGGAACACGTTCTGCTATTAATTTCCTTAGAGCATTAAGAGATATGTTACAAGGTAGTTCAAAATCAAAAGTTAATGTATCAGTTAAATGGGACGGTGCACCTGCGATATTTGCAGGGATTGATCCAAGCGATAAAAAATTCTTTGTTGCTAAAAAGGGTATTTTCAATAAGAACCCTAAAGTATATAAAACGGCTGCCGATGTCGATGCAGACACGTCTGGCGATTTAAATGTAAAATTAAAACTAGCCTTGGAAGAGTTTCCTAAACTTGGTATTAAAGGTGTAGTACAAGGTGACTTTCTATATGATAAAAAAGATCTCAAAATATTGGACATTAAGGGTGAACCGCATGTTACTTTCCATCCTAATACGATTGTATACGCGGTACCTACGGCATCAAACCTCGGTAAACAAATACTCAGATCCAAAATCGGTGTGGTCTGGCATACAGTATACAGAGGATCAAGCTTTGAAGAAATGTCTGCAAGTTTTGGAGAGGAGATCGCTTCAGGCCTCAAAACAACGAAAACGTGTTGGTCGGTAGACGCAGTATATAGAGATGTTTCAGGCACGGCAACGATGACGGCTGCAGAAACTGAAAAGGTTAATAAAATATTATCAGCTGCAGGCGCTCTATTCCAAAAAATAAAACCAGCAACTCTAAACGGCGTAGCAAATAACAATGACACGTTAATGAGAACAAAGACATTTGTTAATACTAAAATTAGAGCTGGTGAAAAGATACGTAATACTCGTATGTTTGTAAAAGATTTAGAAAAATACATTGATGATATATACGAAAAAGAAGCTGCCAAACGAAAAACCGATAAAGGTAGAAGAGGACAGCGAGCCAAAAAAGACGCGACATTAGAATACTTTAAGAAAACATCAACTAAAGAATTAGTTGCTATGTTTGATTTATACAATTTACTTATTGACGCAAAACTTTTAATCATAGGTAAATTAAATAAAGCTGGCGGTTTAACCACATTGCTTAAAACTGCTGACGGACTTCAAGTCACAGGCCAAGAAGGTTTTGTTGCTATCGACCACATGGGTAAAACAGCAGTTAAACTTGTTGACCGACTTAACTTTAGTAATGCTAATTTCAACGATAAATTTATCAAAGGGTGGGCAAAATAATGGCATGGGTAGACGTACCGGGATCACCAACAATTTTAGTTAGTGGAACCCCTACTGCAATTTGGCAGTATGACAATTCTCCTTTACTAGGTACTCTTGCTACAGATGCAAAAGTCCAAGACGATCCAGACGAAGGTCAAGTTGATGAATATTACAGAGCAAATGGCACAGTGACAGCTGGTATTAGATCGTTTACTCCTCCTGGTGGAACTCTTCAACAAACTTATGTTAAATGTAAAAAAGTTCAAAAAACTGGTAAAATTTATACGCACTCTAATACAAACGGTCCTTGGTCTGAATTAAGTAAAAACTACTATGACGGGAAAATCTAATGTCTAGTATTCATTATTTAAAACGATCTCATAACGAAGCAATAATCAAAGTATATGTAACAGACTCAGCTGGCGATACTGTTGATATTGCACTATCCAATCTTATCGCTGCCGGCGAAACATTTGACGCAGGTACAGCTTTAGTAAACATTAAAGAAATCCATTATGGCTGTAAAGTCAATAAACACATAGACGTTACTAGGTGGGATGGAGCAACAGCGCATGGGCATTACTATTTTGTAAACTCAGGAACATTAAAATTTGAAGGTTTCGTAGACAACGTATATGCAGATAGAGACATACGAATTGTTGGTGATGGACCTTTCCATTGCATAATGAAACTCACTAAAGAGTCTGGTTACAGTTAAGACAGAATGTCACATATTCCATAAGTGACTAACGGCTATATCAAATTGGTAACCCTTATTTACCTATTTTCCTAATAAATATATTTGTAAAACAAACAAACATTTATTAGGAAAGGAATTCCAGTGTTACAATTTAACGTCTCATCACAATCATCCATGTTCTCAGTTGCAGCCTATAAGGTTGTAATGTTTTTTGAACGCAGAGCTGCAGCCACTTCAAGGTGGAAACAACAGCGAGACACATTTAAAACTCTTCAGAAATTAACAGATAGAGAACTAAACGACATTGGCATTAGCCGTGGCGATATTCGTTCTATTGCTAGTGATACATGGGAAGAAAATAATCGACGTGATAACGTACGCATGAACCCTAACATGAGAGGTTTCGTATAATGGAATTAGCTAATACAGAATACGTAAGCAACCCTTTAAAATCAACTTTAAAAATATTAAGTAAAGCAATCGTAGCAACAGGAATGTTCCTATGGGCTTTTGGTGAATCAGCAGGTCGAGCAAGAGCTGCTAGTGAGTTATACCGTCAAGGGTATGTAGAAGAAGCAAGAAGATTAATGTTGGAGAGCAAATAATGATTACAGGTGATATAGCAACAATGGGTGCCTTGATTGGCGCGGGGTTGGCAACAATTGGTATGGGTGGTGCAGCCATCGGTGTAGGAATGATCGTAGGTAGTGTACTTAAGGTAATGCCTAAGAAAGCAGACACAGGTACTATGTTTGTTGGAGTTGCATTTGCAGAAGCATTAGGAATCTTTGCATTCTTAGTAGCACTCTTATTAATGTTTGCCATATAATGGTAGGCGATCAGCATATTGAAATATCAGCCCAAGTCGTACAGAAGTTAGGCTTTTATATGTTCGTGGTAATGACTTCGTTATTATTAATATGTACAGCGTTTGGATTTTACGCTGTGATACAAAAATTTAATGAACCAAACTGGAAAGAAGTATGTATCGCAAAAGGCGGTGTACCAGTACAATTAGAAAAATCAGTCTTTGACTGTAAAAAGATGTAAGAAAGAGGAAACGCAATGTTTACAAGATTTTTAAAACTAATGGAATATAGAAGTTACTGTATGAGTATCAAGCAGTTAAGAGATATGGGCTTAAACGATAAAGCTAATGAAATCTCTGAATTTAAAAACAACATGTATAAAACAAGCTAATGTTAGATCCAGATCACACATACACAAAGCCAAAAGGCGAGAAGAAAAAAGGCGGAAAGTAATGCACGGTGATAGAGGTAACATTAAAATCGTATGGTTAATGTTATTCTTGTGTGTATTTTTACATGTCGGATTAATACCAGTTTGGATGTGGTATTTAGGTTTATAATAACTTTTCAAATTTGTATAAATAAAAAGGTAGGTATTAAATTGTCTACCTTTTTTGATTCAACGGAGATATATTATGGGAAGAATACGCGACAGAGGTAATGACGGCGGAAATGTTTATAGGTGGCAAACATTAGCTAACTTTGTTAACAGTAATGGCTGGACAAAAGGCGCAGAACTTGGTATCCATGATGGCGTCAACTTTAAATTCTTAATTAACAATTGTCCAAATCTACATATGATTGGTGTGGACTTATACGAGGCACAGCCAGATAACGGTGGACCAGAGAAATGGACACCCGGAGAACACGGACACGCTTGGGATCATAACAAATACTATAATGATTTACGAGAGTTTGAAGAATACAATCCAGACAGAGTCGATATTATAAAAGACTATACTACTGAAGCAGCCAAGACGGTTGACGATAAAAGTTTAGATTTTGTATTTGTCGATGCTGACCATGGATACGAAGGTTGCCTAAGAGATATTAAAGCTTGGGATAGTAAAGTAAGAGATGGCGGTATTATGTTTGGACATGA
>Ga0233399_1000536_pt1 | contig 14344 bp, 12 predicted proteins | sample 43DmetaG_FD_182698 | JGI IMG/M metagenome (GOLD analysis project Ga0233399, IMG submission 182698) | Seawater microbial communities from Monterey Bay, California, United States - 43D | ecosystem: Environmental > Aquatic > Marine > Coastal | place: USA: California | collected 2016-11-08 | reverse complement strand
CCCCAACCCCTATTAAAATTATAAGAATTATAAAAAAAATTTTATAAAAATTTAAATGATATATTATAATACGTAAAATAAAGATTTTGATGAAAAAAATCTGAAATAAAGATTTATATCTCTCTATGATGAATATAATTAGTAAATTAATAATTAAAAGATTTAAAGAAGACAGTCAATAAATTGAAAGAATTTTAGAAGAAGAAATTAAAGATAAAGATGACGATATTGAAAAATTAAAAATAAGAATTACATAGAATATAAAAGTGTAAGAAAACTACAAAGATGAGAATTAAAAATTGATGCAATCTAATATTCAAAATGAAGTCTATTTAATAAATATAAATAGAAAGAAATATAAAATTTGAAATAATAATTATAAAGATAAAATGAGCGATGTAGATAGTATGAAGATGAGAATGACACTTACTAAAAATAAATACGGTATTTTATAACTCTATTTAAAAATATATATTATTAAACTATCGTTTGTGATTAATTTAAGTTATCAAGAGTAATTAATAGTTGATCTTGAAGAGCAAAAATCGTATTTTCAAGAAAAATCTATTATAACTTACGAAGAAAATAGCTATCTTAAAGAGAATCATGATGAATAAAAAAAAAATCTTCTTTAAACTTTTGATGACTGTTAAGATGAAATAGAAAAATTAAAAATGCAAATATAATATTAATCTGATTAAAGAGATAATATACGAAGGAAATCACAATCCTCAATAGAAGAATTTGATTAGTTATAAAAATAAGTTTATTAATTAGAAGAAGATAAAAAAATACTTATAAACTAAAATATTTAAGAGTAAATATTCTTTTCAGATTTTTTATAAAAATATAATGAACTAGATGATGAAAATAAATTTATGAAAATTAAATTAGAATAGAAAAAAAATACTATTTTAAAATTTTTTAGAAATAATACTGAAAAAATGACAAATGTTAAAGATTACCATTAATCTTAAACTAGTAAAAAACCATAATCTAAATCAATTTATAATTATATATTTGGTGATTAGGCTTCTGTATCTGATAATTAATAGAAATGAATTAATTTATTTTTTAAATATTTATATAATTTATAAATATTCAAATTATATTAGAAATAATTGAAATATTGATTATATATAATCATTATTTATCATCACAATCTAGTCTATCGTTAAGAACTGTTCCGCAAGCTTGTATTCTTTATTTTGGATTAGGATAAGAAACAGATTCCTTGCTAATAATTAAAATTATTATTACAAATATTCTTAATTTGCCATAAAGAAACTAACTTCAACATTTAATTCTCCTTAATCACCTTTTGACACATCTTTTACGAATGCAGGAATAAATTTCTTACTTTTGAATTATAAAAAGTCTATTTTATCTCCTTTTTTTGGAACATAAGGAGCTTTTGAATTTGAATCCTTTTTTTTCAATAATTTTTCATAATTTCTTGTAGATTACACACAAGTTTTTTAGCAATTATAAAAAATAATTTTTTCCCATTTTTTTATTTTAGCTGCACAGCAATATTCACAATAATTTATGATTTTTTTACATCTTTAAATATTATTATTATTTAAAAACTATAATATTTAAATTATAAAAATGGTTAAAATATTACAAAGGAATTGCCCATTTTTCACTTCCATTCATTTTTTTACAGTATCTTTGTCTAAATTAAAGACTTGCAGGTTTTAAACAGTCATCCCAAATTCTTCTATTTTATGATTTTTGATCCATTATTCCCGTATTGATATCATATGGTTGAATTTCAATACCATCAAATTTAACATTATTTTCTTTATTTGTAGCAAAAGCAACTTTACCTCTAAAAATTTATATTTAATTACCTTTAAACTTCATCATCTGTAGCACTAATTACTAAAGGGATATTTCTAAAAGATCCTTATTATAAATTCAAATTAATGGTCTATTGATCGAACACAATGTACAATCTATTGAAATCCATTAAAACCAAATCTTCCTTATAAGAGCCTAATATAAAATAAATAATACCTAATTCTTTTTCAACTCCAGCTGATACTCTTACTAATTTAATTTATGGTTCTCCTGGAACGTTAAATTTAAAAGCATAATAATTATTATCATCATAATATCTTACAAATATGGCGAATTCAGCTTTTGTTCTCATATATACATTAACTTTGAATAATCCATTTGAGCAATCGAATTTTTTATGGAATAACATGGTAGAATATTTTCCAGGAGTAATATTTTCAATTTCACTTTCTTAAGCTAAAACTGTTTTAGAAGAATCTCTTGGACTAGGAACATATTTCCATTCACTTGGAGCACCTTTAGCTCCTTCAACATCTCTAACTTCCCAATTTTTAGAAAGATCTTCTCTATATGTTTCTTTAAAGAATCCACAAGTATTTGGTTTATTAGCAAGGAATATCAAACTTTTAGTTATGGCTTTACTAGAATTGTCTAAAAGTTTTGATTTAATTTGATTTTTAGTAGAAGCTTAATAAATCTAATTTAAAAAATAAATTACATTTTCTGCTTTAGTAAATATCATTCCAAATTAGCCACCATGATCACTTGAAGCACCAGCATGAATAGCTGATTAACAAATTTATGAAGATGATGAAAATTTATTTGTTCCATAAGATTTTACAGATTAAAATGAGCATTATGCTGGACATTTAATTTACAAAGTTCCCACAGCATTATCAAACATAGAATCAGTACCTACTGTATCACACTTAATCTAACTATAAATATATTTATACGTCGTAGACTTTTTAAGAATGTTTTAAAGTAAAAGCTATTTATGCATCTTATATTTATAGTTCTTTGGATGTAATACTATTTATTGAAATTCCTTCATAATGATTTAAAGGGTTTGCTAATGTAACAATTAATTCACCTTTTTATCAAAATTATATATACCCCCTTCTTTATTTGAAATTTTTCCATCATGAATACCTGCTTTACAAATTGAACTTGTTCTGTAGTATATTTAACTACCTATAACCAATTAATGACTTTCAGCACAACCTTTAGCACAATAAACTAATATCTCTCTACCAACTTATCCCTTTTAAAAATTAATTTATATTATAATAATAAATACTTAGAAAATTTCTTTATCTAAAGTATCATCACATTATAAATCATTAGCATCAGGGTTCAAAGGAGGTTTAACATCTTCCTTATCTTCTTATTATTCTTCAGGACCAATTCCACCTTCTGAACCTGGACCTCCATTTGCAACTCCTAATCTTGCAGGAGGTGGAGGTTCAGGAGCATTAAGTTATTCTGGGAATGGATCAGTAATACAAGGAGATACACATTTTCTTTATGATATAATGAAAATTACCTTTTATCTTATGTAAATAATCTAATTTTTTATCCTTCTTCTGTTGTACTAATTGATTAACCTGGTTTCATAACACTTGGAATAGCTCCGACAGTTTTTACGATTAATTCATTTTAAGAGATTACATGTTTAAATACGTTGACATAAGAAATTTTTCCAATAAGATACTTTATGTTATTTATTAATTTACTTTTGATTTTGAAAAACTATTGTATCCTATATTAACTTTTTCTTAACAATTAAATTTAAATGAATGCTTATCAGCATATATAAGTTTTCCGTTAACAACTAATCTTAACATTAATGTTTTATGATCATAACTTATACCAATGTGATATTTTTTATTTAATGCTAATTAAAATCCTTTAAATTTTATATAAATTTACCTAAATTTACCATATTATCTTTACATTTAGGCCCAAATTCAAGACCATTTGGAGAAAATATCAATCCCCAACACTCACATTCTGAATGTCCAAATATTTCTACAATTCCATTGTTCTATTCTACTTCAAATTATGTCAAAATGGTAAAAGTTTATATTTTAGCTAGTTAGTCATCTTTTTCAAGATCAGAAAAATCAGGTGATTCTTTTCCAGTAAATTTATAATTTTTTGGAGATACCCATTCAAATATTGGATTGACTTATACTTATTTCATTTATAGCATATTTATTTTTTTCAAATATGATCTAAAAGAATCAGCTACATTTTATATCTAACTATGAACATATTTTGCTATAAATTAATATATAATAAATCTTTTTAAAATAATAAAAAATAATAAATATAATATACTTTTGAATTATGTAAATGAAGTAGGATTTGGTGCAATTTTAGGATAATGATGAACATTGTTATGAGGTCCTATTAATCCTTTTGTTGGTGTAGAATAATTAACAAGAGACCATGCTTTATGAATACTAATTTCAGCTCCAATTAAAAATGATTTTTTCATATAAGCAGATTATATTGATTCAACTCCTCTATGTAAAGTTCCTTAATAAATAGGTTATCCATAAGTTATAATAACAGTAACACCTCCTCCATAGGGTTAAACAACACCAGAATGAATTGCTGCTTTACATATTGAAGAGTCATATGTATAAATACCAGTTCCTGCAATTTTAGCATCACTATGTAAACATCCAGCAGGACAACTTACCAAATAAATACTTCCAGGATCTCCTGGGAAATCAAGATCTGTTAATTTAGTTTCACAATTTATTCTATATGGATTAGGTAATGGTAAATTTCCTAATTATGGTTTTTAAATTTTGTTTTATTTTCCTTTTGTATGTCTAGAAACGGCTGATGTGTCTCCTTATTCTCCTTCACATTTTACCATTGCTGCTTATTCATAACTACATTTTGGATTCTTTTATCCTAAAATATATATGTAAAATACCTCCACAATCTTTAAGATCTTTTTCTTTTCCAGTACAAGCTAATTTAGATATTAACATTTTTGAAGTTTTATCACAAAAATCTTCTTTTCCCTTTTAATAATTTACAAAATTACATATTTGCAAGCATTAAATTTACCTGGTTCACCAATTGTTGATCCTCCAGTGAATCCAAGTTATTTACATAAAACATCAGCAGAATGATCATTAAAACCTTAATTACAGACTGATCCCCATTATTTTTGAGTAAAAACTTCAACTCTTCCCATATTATCTTAACTTGGGGCTTGATTTGTTCCTACTATTCTAAACTCCATATCTTGTGGTTAAACATCAGAAGTTAGCTTTTTATTTGTCATTGAACATCTTATTATTGCATCATCTTAATGATTAAATTCTTAAGCTATTTCTCTGTAACAATCAGATAATGCTTCTACATCTCCATCACATTTATACCCTTGATAAAATACTTCTTATCCTTTGAAACCACAATAATCTTTTTCATTAAATGTTTCACAGAAATTCTATTTTTCATCATTCAAAAATTCACCATCAGCATAATTCAAAGTCTTACATATCATATGAGCAGCAGATTATTCAGAACCTTTTATATTTACAGTTCCCCATTTACCACTTACTCTAAATTCTACTCTACCTTCGTAATCTGGTTCTCCTTTGTAATTCAATATTCTTATATCAGATTTTGAAAAATCGGTATTATCAGCTTTGTAAGTTATAAAACTCCATGGTGAACTAGATCCCATTGTAACTTTGACTCCATTTGAAAGCTTTCCACTTGCATAACTACTTAAGCCTCCCATTTTAGCTACAGCAACACATCCACCTGATTTTGGCATTGAACCATCAGCAATTGCAGCTGCACATATATTTGATGATGGGTTATGAATTCCTCTACCCATTACTGCTGCATCTTTCATACAATTACTGGGACAATTTACAAATTTCATATCATAATTCAAATTGACATCTAAATAGTTTTCATCTTCAAATATCTAATTGCCTAAAGTTTTACAGGTAATTTTTTTTAAAGAATCTTTTTCTTCGGCATTTAATTTTGCACAATTATATAATCCAGTATCAGGAAATGGTGATTTAGGATAAGCAGGTGGATTAGCCTCTGGTTCATCATCAATTACGTCTGAGTCATTGGGTGGTGGTTATGGAACAGCTGGAGGGGGTATTAATGAGCCTTTACAAAATGTAATTCCGCATTATTTAGGACAATTAACCTCTTATTAATCATCATTTTTAAATTCAAGTTCTTAACCTCCTTAAGTTGTTAATTTAACATTTGTGGGATGTAAATTTTCAGAGCTATAGGATTTTAAATAAATGCATGATATAGTTCCCATATCTGGTAATAATACAGTCTTCATAACAGGTTCACCCATAATTTCTTCAGCGAATAATATATATTCAGTTTTTCCTTTAGATCCACCAAGTGCGACCCAAACAGGATCTTTTGTTTATCCATCTCTTTCTTCGGTTGCTACAACAGTTATTTCATATTCAATTAAAGATTCTCTAGCAAGACTAAGTTATTTATTTTAAGAATCAATGATTCCTAAACATTTAAATTCGTAGTTTTTAGGTCCATCTTCAATAGTGAGAGAATCACAAGCAAAATTACCAGCTTTAATATAAATTAATATACTTTCATTATCATCAACGAGTATATCAACAGATGTGACCTCTCCAACTGATGGTACCATAACTTCAGTTTAATAATTTTAATTTTATTAAAATATTCCATCATTTAAAGTAAAAAAGTTCCCCGATATTTCAGATGATGACATTCTCATCTTAAATGGTCCAGATTCACCACCAAAACCCTATATTATTATTATTTACTTTAATGTCATGCATTTTTACTGAAATTTTTGTTTTTATTGTAGGAGAATCTTCATTTTTTCCATTTCTATTATAATATAATATTACGATTTACAAAGACCATAGTTATAACCAAATTTATTCGGTTGAACTTTTATTTAATAATCAGGAACTGTCCAACACCATTCAGGATTGGCATTGTTGGCAGATTTTAATTCATCTTATGCATTGAGAGATATAAGCATATAAAAAGCTAATAGCGCTGAAAACATTTGCATTTTTCTTAAAAAAGATATTATTAATTTAGTTATAAAAGATATTGTAGATAAAAATTTGAATTATTATAAAAATATACTATATTTAAAAATATTTATAAAATTTCTAATATTATGAAAAATTTTTAAAAAACTAATTTTAAACTAAATTTTATAAAATGCATTCAACAAAAGTAATAAATAATATAATAACACGGGAATTAGAATTTGGTGTTACAGATGAAGGTTCATGGCATAAGGATTTTACAAGTGCATATATTTACATTGGTGGTCTTAATTTTTTTATGAACGAAGGAGATTTAGCGATTGTATTTTCACAATATGGAGATATAGTTGATATTCATTTATGTAGAGATAAAATAACAGGAAAATCAAAAGGATTTGCTTTTATTTGTTATGAAGATTAAAGAAGTACAATATTAGCTGTCGATAATTTTAACGGTTATGAACTATGTGGTAAAACTATAAGAGTTGATCATGTACTATTCAATATAATAGATTAAAGATTTCAAGCTTCCACATGAATTTCTTGAAATAGATGAAAGTGATCCTAATTTTTTAGACAAATTTTATAAACCATCTGGACCAGATGGTAGATCATGGGGAAAATGGAGATAATATACTGATGAAGAATTAAAAATCATCAATCTTTATTAAAAAATCACTGATAATGATCATTATAATATGAAAGAATAAATCTAACCTTAAATATAAGATAAAATCATATTAGATGATGATGAAAGAGTATAATTTTATTTTATTTATAGTGGGCTAATAATTTTGAAAAAAAAATTGTAGTTGAATAAAAAATCAAAAAAGACAAAAAAGACAAAAAAGACAAAAAAGACAAAAAAGACAAAAAAGACAAAAAAAACAAAAAAGACAAAAAAGACAAAATAAATAAAAAAGACAAAATAAATAAAAAAGACAAAAAAAACAAAAATAAAGATTAATAAAATAATGGTGAGTTTTAAATAGATTAATTATCTAATTATTCATAAGAATTAATTTGATCAAATATTTATTAATATAAAATTATAAAAAAAATAAGTATAAATTAATTCAAATTGATTATCAAATATTTATATTCATGCATCCCCCGTCCCTTTATGTCGTCTGACTAGTCTAAAATTATTTTTGAAAATGATTTATTATCAAGCTCTCTCTCATACTCTTGAAAAAAGCCTAAAAATCATAAATTATGAATTGGGCGAATAAGACATTGCAATATTCGTTATATAAAAAAATTTTTATATAGTATATAGAATATTAGGTAAATAATTTTAACAAGAAAATTTATATAATCATTTTTAGTTTTATTATTGAAATTCAGAAGACATCGAATACGTTATTCAATTCGTTTTAATTAAGCTTTAATGCAATCGATATCATAAGTTTTTCGTGCTTTTTGAATTATTCTTATTCTACAAAAAGTCTAAAATTAACTTTTTTCAAAAAATTTAACTCAAGATTATTAATTTCTTTTTAAGAAATGCCGCTTATTTTTTAAAAAACATCTTTGCAAATTTCTATTATATATAAAATTAAAAACCTTTGCCATTTATCATTTTAACAGCTATCATTATAGAAATGAATAATAATTTGTGAAAATTCAATTTTTTCATTTTAAATGAATTTTACATTATAATTCTTTAGAAAAAAATAAATCCAACAATAAAACATGATCTCTCAACATCTAGCCTTTCATATATTCTTAAAAGATATTTCTTTAATGAAATATTTGGCTTTTTATCTGAGTAAAAAGGTGACTCTTCAATAGGGTTTTTTTTATTGGGATAACAAGTAATCTAAAATTAATGTTATTTACTAGCTCTACTAAATAATATATAGAATCTATCAAATTAAGTTCTTAATTCTCTTCAATTTATTAACTGCATTATGTACTAACAATGGATTGCAAATTGTTGCTTGAAAAAGACTAATATTTTAGATTCATTTCAACACTAATATATTACTTTATTATATATTTAAAATATTACTAAATATTCTGTTAAAAAGAATTAACTAGAATTTGATCATTTTTGTATAATAATTATAAAGTTTTATAAGATAAATTTTTTTAATTATGATATTTAAAACTTGAAAATTTTTTAAAAATTACATTAAAATATTTATAATTATTAAATTATTAAAAATTAAAATAGAAATTTTTAGGCAAACAAACTTTATTAATAATATTTTCTATAAATATTATAAAAATCATATATCTAAATCTTCTATAATTTTTTCTGCTTTTTTAGTAATCTAAATGTATTCATGATTAATAATTTCAATAGAGATTAAAAATTGACATTTTAGGAAAAGTAATGATTATAAAATTTAATCTTTTTGGTCTTTTTATTTTATAGCTTATAAAACTTCTTTAAGATCTTATTATGCATAATATTTAAAATGTAAATCAAATTAATTTGGCCAAAATGTAAAAGTTTTTTTATAGAATCGTTTCATCTATTCCCATACCTCAATTGAACCTCTATTTTTTTCCTAATTTAATAAGAAATATACTAAATATAATTTGAAAAGATCATTTTTATCATGTGCTTAATTTAATATTTTTAAGAAATATTTTTCATCATATAAATCTTATTTAAGGTAAAAAATTAATTCATTTTCTTACATTTTGAAATTACTGTCAATTTTATATTTGAATATTTTTTTTTATATAATATTAGTTTTTATCTCAAATTGATTTTCATATAACATTAAATAATCGATTGAACTATAAATATTTTGTTATTTTTTCAATTATTTAGCACAATTTAAAATTAATAATTAATCATCCTTTTAAATTTGATATATTTACATTAATTTAAGGCTATAATATATTATTATCATCTGTTTTTTTAAGTTTTTATAAAATATATTAATAAATTTTATTATTCATAAAATCAAAATTATATTAATTTCTTTTTTATTATTTATATTTACGTTTCAAATAAAAGCTATGCTTATTAAAATTCTTAATTTATCAACAAAATTATTAATGTTTTAAGCAAATATTTTAAATTCTAATTTCCATTATTTTTATGCTTTGTTATCATAGCACTATATATCTATTTTAAAAATGTTTAATATTAATCAGTTTATTGACTAAATTCTTCTAATAACTTTTTAATTTCATATACCGCAATAATTCAAAAATTTAGTAAATATTTAAAATATTTCTCAAATTTTTTAAAAAATCATATTATAAACTTTCAAAACATTGCAGTATAATTACTAATATTAAATCTTCTTCTATAATTTAATTTTATTATTCTTATAATAATATAATAATGATATTTTTTTTTAATTCTTAAAAATCATTTATTCTTAACAATCTTAATAATAATAAAGCTAAAACTCGTTTTTATTTATTTTTTAAACAATGAAATGATTTAATTTCTTTTAATTTAAAATAATTATCTGATTTCTAAGTGTCTTAAATATTCTATATTTATTTAATTTATTTTAGACTCATTAATTTAAATATTAAATTTATAAATGGAATAAAATATTGATTTATAATTCATTGAATAATAGTTATCAGGTAAATATTTAGATAGATATATAAATGTAGTAAAAATATTAGATGAGAGTACAAAAATATATTAAAATGATTATAAATTGAAATAAATCATAAAAATACAATCTTTTATAAGAATGTCTTAATAAAGCAGGTTTTTGAAAAATAAATAAAACTTCAAAAAAAAACAATTATAAAAACAAAATATATTATAAGAATTATATGAATCTGAATTAGGTTATATATAATGTTTAGACGTTTTAATAGATATACAAAAATAATGCAATGATGAAAATTTATTAAGCACTAGTGAGTAAGAAACTGTATTTAGTAATATTATGAATATTCATGATTTTCATTAAACTTTATTTATAGTAGAATTAGATAATTTAAGAAAATATGGCACAAAAGAATAATATTTATAATAAATTTTAAAATTATTACCATGTTTTATAATATATAATTAATACTGTTAATAATATGATACTTAAAATTAAAAAATAAATGAATTAATGAATAATGAAAATCCAAAATTTAAAAACAGCAAATTTTATCAGAAATTAAGAAGTTTAGAAAAAACTGAATATTTAAGATATTTAAATTTAGAATCTTTATTAATAAAACCTTGTTAACGTATTGGAAAATATCCTTTACTTTTCAGAGATTTATTGAAACAAACTGAGAAAATTGAACCAAATTACATATTGATTTAAAAAATATTGAAATAATTTTAAGATACTAATTCAGATAATGATTTAAAAATGGTTCTATAAGACAATGAAAATATGTTAATGTATTTATAGAATAAATTTTAAAATATAGATATAATAAGTAATGTAAAAACAAGATTTATATTTTAACAAAATTTAAATTTAGTAATTTCTGATCATTAATTATAATAAGTAAATTGCTATTTTTTAAATGATGCAATATTAATAGAAAATATTTAAAAGGATTAAGACTAATATTAAAAAATAAATTTAGATAAAACTTGTTTTGTCTAATAAAATTCTAAAATTTCTTAATTCAATAATATATTTTATATTAAATATAACTAAGGCTTATCTTTGTCTTAATATAGTTCTATTGATTAAGTCAAAAAATTAAAATTTTATTAAGGAAGTCTCATTTTTTAATGCTAAACTAAAGATGATAGATATCAAATAGTTAAATTTATTGAAAAAAACTTAGATTTTAGACAAATTGAAACTTGTTAGAAATTTAACATTAAAATAAAGGGTTCAATTTCATATAATCATGAATATTTTAAATTCAAGATTAAAATTGGTTAATATTTTTAAATATTGAATTTAAAAAAATCTGATTTAATTGATATATATAGATAAATATAAAGTATATTATAATTATTATAGTATTTGAATTTAATAAACATAATGAATTCTCTTTTGTTCAATTATTTAAATAATTAGTTTTGGTTTTAGAAAAAGAGAGAATAAAAGGAGATATCAAAATGGAGAAAATTTTATATATATTAGGATTAAATTAAGACTTTTATTACAATAGAAATATTTAAGATAGCTTATATAGTAATTTATATCCATGTTAAATATTCGAAATTGACAATGAAATATATTATAATAATCATACTAGTATTTAAAATATATTGAAATTATAATTAAAATCAAGAATTCTAAATTTAACTAATAATAAAACAAAATAATAAACTGAGAAATTAAATGAAATAGAAATATATTTGATAAATGATATAAAATATAAAGTTACATATTAAAAAAATGATAAAATCATATAAATAGTTAGAAAATTATAATAATAATTATAAATAGAAAATATATTAGACTTTAAAATACATATAAAATTGAAAAAAAAATTCTATTAAATAGATTTTGAAGAATATTTAGAAAATATAATAGATTTATAACCTAAAAATTAAGATGATTTTTTTTATTTTTTGAAATATATATATTTAGATATAAATTATGAACTTGATTAAATTGAAACTAATAAATAATAATTGATTGTAGATTAATTATTCTATTAAATTAGAAATAAAGATATATTACTTTCAGAAATTAATTATTAAAATTTTCTATCCTTTTCATTATATTTAAAATATGGATCTCCTAAACAATTTGAAATTTAACATTATGATAATATTATTTTTAAAATGCTTGATATTATTCCTATTGAAATACTTGAACTTTTTGATTAATAATATTTGATTAAACAAACCATTGAAAATTGGATACAAATCGATAAAAGTATCGAAGAATTGTATTAATAATAATATTCAAATGTAAAAAAAAAAGTAACTTATGATAAACCTGTTCCAAAATTAAACAAAAATTAAGACATAAAATTAACATTAATTTAAGAATTAAAATAAAAATAGTTTAAAGCGAATAATATTAATATTAAACCGAAATAAGAAAAAATTATTCAAATTACAAAATAAGAAATCAAAAAACCAATTCTTGAATAATGTGTATATTATTCTTATAATATTATCATTTTTATTATTATATTAATTTTAAAGGAATAATAAGAAACATTAACTAGAGTAAGTGATTTAAGAAAAAGATTTGAATAAAATGTCTAAAAAACAGATACAATTAAAGTAATTCTGAATTCTAAATAAAATAAATAAGAAATATAAGAAAAAATAGAAAATTAAGAAAATAGTAATATAAAAAAAGTTGAAATAGTTGACTAAATTGTGTATAAAAATTTAGAATAAGATATAAATAGTGATTAAAAAAAACTACCATAAACACAGTATAGTGTGTCAAAAATAAAATTATAAATAGCGAATTCGATAATTTTAATGGAATTACTACCAACAATAAATTAATATGGATATAAATTTTATTAGGTTAAAATATCAAAAAAATAAAAAAAAAATGATATATTATTTTTAAATATAGACACAGAAAATTCATTTTTAGGAATAGGATATGAATCTATAAGAATTTTGAATGAAAAAAATGAAAATTTCATAAATTTAAATAATAATAAGCTATTTTTCTATTAAAGAAATTAAACTTAAGCATATAATAAAATAGAATATTTATTATATAATGATTATAATTTTTAAATTGATATAGACCTAGAATAAGGTTAAAGAAGAATAAGATTTGAAACAGATTAAGCCCCTGAGATATATTAGAATTATCATGAATATCAAAAAATTAAAAAAATGATTTAAAAAAAGTCTAAATTGAATTGATTTAATATATTTATAAAATATTAACAATATAAAGATATGACAATTAGAAAAGCAGTAAAACATGCAAAAAATCAATCAAATCGTTTAAAAACAAGAAAAAAAAACATTAGAAAAACTGTTAAATAAACTTAGCCTAAATCATAAAATTATGATACAGAATTAAATTTTAAAGAAAATATGTAATTTAATAATAATTAAAGGAAAAATCTAGGATGGATGACAGACATCAATAAAAGGGTAGATAATATAACTCATAAAAAAGATTAAAATAAAGAATAAAATGATATAATTGAAGTTGAAGAGGAAATCAATTTAAGCAATTTAATCAATGGATAAATCATTATAGAAAAGAAAAATAAAAAATTATGTAAAGAGGATAAATCTGTAATTGAAGAATTATAAAAAAAATATAAAAACAATTTTCAAAAAATGTTTAAAGATATCAAAATTAATAAGTATTAGTGGAATAAAAATTAAATAGAAAAAACTTATAATACATATTTAGAAATATATGGACAATTTTAATGATTTTTATAACTTAATTATATTTAATATCATATTTATGAGTTCTAAAATCTTTTGATTTAAAACTTTTTGAAAATAATTTAATGCTTAAATTTAATATATTTAAAATGAATTAAAAATTCTTGTGGTATCATTTTGCAATAAGATCGAGATCTTTTATGCTTATTTTTCATTTTATATTTGATTGATGGTCGGTGTTTTCTCC